>OHEM01000050.1_pt1 | contig 68710 bp, 71 predicted proteins | sample 1567281 | NCBI WGS metagenome assembly OHEM01 (sample SAMEA3879537, study PRJEB24766) | human gut metagenome | biome: human-associated habitat; feature: feces | place: USA | collected 1985/1987
ATTAGGCTAAAAAATTATTTGACGAAAAATCAAAAATCAATTTTGGCGAACACTCATAAAAATTCAAATAGTAATGTTTATATTTTTATATTTTGATAGATTGTTTTATTGGTGAGCTTTTTGATTCAGTATATAGTAGAATAATTAAAATTGGCATTATTAATCCTTTAAATACAATAACAGATATAATAATGTATGCAGTAGGTGATTTTTTTAACACAAATTTAAACGAGTATGTTGAAAGATATGTCGCTGATCCTAAGTTTTGGGCTGGTATTGGTGGTGGATTATTGTTTGACGCTGGTAAAATTGCTATATTTACTGGAGTTGGTGCACCTGTAGGTTTAGCTTTAATGGGTGTGGGAACATTTTTCACTGCATATAGCTGTGGTTTGTTTGATATGGATAGCGAAGGTAATTATGTTGGTTTAACTGGTGAGAATATGGGTAATTTTGCTTTTTCAATGGGTTGTAATATTATTGGTAGTGGTGATGCAGCTTATGCTTCTAGGATTGCATTTAAGAGTATGGGTGGTGAGGTGTTACAGCAGTCTACTAAAAGGGTTGTTTCAGCAAGTTCTTATGGGGGATATTATAGAACAGTGTTACGTAGTGATACTAAAATAGTTTCATTTAAAAACCCTGCAAAGACGATGCCTGCAAAAAAATATTTAATGGATGAAACAGTAGGTGACACAAATGTAAAAAAATTAGGAAAATTGGGAACCGAGTATATTTGTGGTGTTGGGGGAGATTATATTTGGAGAGGTATTTGGGAGTCACAGTACTCTAATAATTAGATGTTTGGTGGTACGATTATGGATATTAATGTTAAATGTGTTTTTGTTTTTATTTTTTTTGTAATATTTTATGTATCATATGATTGTAATAGATGTTATGCAAAGATTAATCCCATTGTAGAAAAAGATAATTGGCCATCTAGGCTATTTTATATATCTTTTATTTTAATTGCTATTATTATTCCACGTATATAATTTTGAGATAATATTATTTTGGGTGTATGTGTTCTTATGATTAAAGATGTTGTAAATGTGATTTTGCTTAGTATTATAGTAATTTTGACTTTTTATTATTACTGTGTCCTTTTCTTTAAGAAAATAAATATTAACTGGCCTGGAAGAATTATAATAATTGTATTTTTTTTAATTATTATAATAAATTTTAAGAATATGCTTGATTGGTTCCATTATTTTTTTCATTTGTAGCCATAAAAGGCATGAAAAGCGGAATGGAATATTTAATTTTAATTTGCAAATAACAGAAATAAAATGGTTGTTAAACACAACAGTTATATATTAAAAAAATTAAAAATTATGTTGTAATGTGCAACAGTTTGTGATATTATGGTATTGTTTAGAGGAGATATTAAGTGCAAGTCACTTCAAAGAAGAACATCATTAAGTGTAATTTTACCTGCAGACAATATACATTACTTGCAGGGCACTGAAGAAATAGCAGAAAAGCCATATAAAACATTGTACCTGCTGCATGGGCTTTTCGGCAGTGATGATATATTTTTAGCAAACACTACAATTCAAAAATTTGCAGAAGACCATAATATTGCAGTTGTCCTGCCAAGTGGAGAAAATAGCTTTTATGTGGACCAAAAAGAATCCCACAAATATTATGGGGAGTTTATAGGTCGTGAACTTGTTGAAATGACAAGAAACATTTTCCCACTATCTCATAAAAAAGAAGACACATATCTTGCAGGATTTTCAATGGGAGGATATGGGGCTATTAGAAACGGATTAAAATACCATGACACTTTCGGATATATTGGAGCAATCTCTGCAGCGCTGCTGACAGATGATTTGCATAACTGGGGCGAGGGAGATGATTTATTGTCTTCAAAATCTTTTGCCCAGTCCTGTTTCGGAGACTTGAATAAAGTAATCGGAAGTGACATGGACCCCAAATTTTTAATTGATGATTTGATAGATAATGATATTGAAATTCCAAAGATTTTCATGGCAGTTGGAGATAATGACTTCTTGTATAATGAGAACATAGATTATTATAATTACTTAAAATCAAGAAATGTTGATGTGGAGTTCAGATGCTCTTCAGGAGAACATACCTGGGAGTTTTGCAATGATTATATTAAAGAGTTTATAGAATGGCTCCCATTATAAAAAAGAGGAGATAATATGAAAAAATTTGGTTTTGGATCTATGAGGTTACCCTGTAATAGTGATGATCCGAAAGATATTGACATGGCGCAGGTATTTGAAATGGTTGATAAATATATTGAAAGCGGATTCAATTACTTTGATACTGCATACGGATACCATGACGGATTAAGTGAAGTGGCACTTAGAAAAGCAGTTACTGAAAGATATCCGAGAGAAGATGTAATAATAGCTGATAAATTACCTGTATACATGCTTAAACCTTCACATAACCTTGAAGAAATATTCAGTGAGCAAAAAGAAAGATGCGGTGTTGAGTATTTTGATTATTACATGCTGCACAATATTACAAACAACTTCTACAATGGAATCATTCCGCAGTTAAAGTGCTTTGAATTTGCAGAAAAATTAAAGGAAGAAGGCTTTATCAGACATCTCGGAATTTCATTTCATGATGATGCAGAAACTCTTGATAAAATATTAAGTGAGCATCCTTCTATAGAATTTGTTCAGTTACAGATAAATTATCTTGACTGGGACAATGAGGGAATTCAGTCAGGGAAATGTTATGAAGTAGCCAGAAAATACAATAAGGACATTATTGTAATGGAACCTTTAAAAGGAGGAACACTTGTAAATATTCCGGAAGATGCCGGTAAAATATTAACTAGCTACAATCCTGATTTGTCACTTGCATCTTGGGGAATTAGGTTTGCAGCCAGTTTGGAAGGTGTTTTAACAGTATTGTCTGGTGTAAGTTCATTGGAGCAGCTGGAAGACAATTTAAGTTATATGAAAGATTTCAATCCATTGACTGAAGATGAATTGAAGGTTATTGGAGATGTAGTTGAAATCATTAAACATTCAATAGCAATTCCATGTACGGGATGTGATTACTGTTTGGATGCATGCCCTGAAGATATTCCAATTTCAAAGTTCTTTGCTCTTTATAATGATGTTAAACAATCCATTGAACTCCAGTTTTTACATTATTTCTACTATGATAATTTAGCCAAGAAAAATGCACCTGCATCTTCATGTTTGGAATGTGGTGAATGTGAGGAGAACTGCACTCAGCATATAAAAATCATTGATGAGCTTAAAAAGGTCAGGGACTTGCTGGAAGTTGATCTGGAATCTATGTTATGAGAGTAAAGTATTTATAACACGTGCTATAAATTTTACTATCAGGAGAGTTTTTGCTCTTCTGATTTTTGTTTAAAAAAATTTGTTTTGGTAATTAGTCATTCCACCACCCAACCCAGTGACTAATTACTAAAATTCTTTTAAGTAAAAATAGGGTAGCTATACAATTACACCACCCAAGTATAGCTACCAATTAATTTAATCTGATTTTTTCATAATTATATATAAGATGAACAACTAAATTATAAAGTATATAAATTTTATTTTTTATAAAATGGAGAGGATTTTTCTGACAAAGTATATTATTATAACTGGTGGGGTAGTTAGTTCTATTGGAAAAGGAATTACTTCTGCATCTATGGGTCGTATTTTAAGATCTTATGGTTTAAAAGTAGCGGCTATTAAAATAGATCCTTATTTGAACTGGGATTCCGGAACATTAAACCCTTATCAGCATGGTGAAGTTTTTGTAACTAATGATGGAATGGAAACTGACTTGGATTTAGGTCATTATGAAAGATTTTTAGATGTTGAATTGCCTGGATTGTCCAATATCACTACAGGTAAAGTTTATAAATCTGTTATTTCTAAAGAAAGGGAAGGCAAATTCTTGGGAGCTTGTGTACAGGTTATTCCACATATTACCAATGAAATTAAAGAAATGATTAGGTTAATCTCTGATAATGAGGATTATGATGTTGTTCTAATTGAGTTGGGTGGTACTGTTGGAGATATTGAAAGCCAGCCTTTCCTTGAAGCTTTAAGGCAACTTAGAAATGAAGAAGGCCATGATAATGTCATGTTTGTTCATGTTACATTTATTCCATACTTAAATGCCGCCGGTGAATTCAAAACCAAACCGACACAACATTCTACAAAAGAATTAAGAAGTATGGGTATTAACCCTGATGTTATTGTATGCAGATCTCAGGAACCAATTGACGATGCTTTAGAAGGAAAAATAGCTCATTTCTGTGATGTGGATCAAAAAGCTGTTGTAAACACTCCTGATGCAGGTACTATCTATGAAGTGCCACTGGTTTTAGAGGAAAATAACATTGGTGAATTGATAGTTAACAGGATAGGACTGGATATTAAACCGGATTCCTCAAAACTTGATGACTGGCGTAAAATTGTAGAATCTCTTAAGATTGAAAGTCCTGTTGTAAATATTGGAATTGTCGGTAAATATGTAGAGCTTGAAGATGCATATATCAGTATCAGGGAATCCCTGCAGCATGCAGCAGCTAATGTTGGAGTAAAAGCCAACATCATCTACATCAGTTCTGATGTTGATAATTTGGATGAAGAGGTTATGGGCAATCTCCATGGTATTCTCATTCCCGGAGGATTTGGAGAACGTGGATTTGAAGGAAAGCTTGATGCTGTAGATTATGCTATTGAACACAATGTTCCGTTGTTCGGTATCTGTTTGGGAATGCATTCTATTGTAACTCAGTTTGCAAGACGTAACGGATATCCTGAAGCTAACAGTTCAGAATTTGACAGCGAAAATCCTCACCCTGTTATTGACATGATGGAAGAACAGAAAAAAGTTAAAAACATGGGTGGAACTATGCGTTTAGGTTCTTATGACTGTAAGCTTGTTAAAGGAACTAAAACATATGAGGCTTATAATGTGGAAGATATTGCAGAACGTCACAGACACAGATTTGAATTTAACAATGATTACAGGAAAGACCTGGAAGATAAAGGTTTAGTTATTTCAGGAGTTAGTCCTGATGACTTCTTAGTGGAAATTGTTGAATTGCCAAATCATCCATGGGCTGTCGGCTGCCAATTCCATCCGGAATTTAAATCAAGACCGAATAGGCCACATCCATTATTCAAATCATTTTTAGAAGCTATTTATGAGTATTCTAAAAACTGATTCTCTTCATTTTTTTTATTTTAAAAACAATTTTACACTCTTATTTTCTAGCTAATTAATATATTTCTTAGTTTATACTAGAATTATGGATTTTAGTATTATATTTTTAGTTCAAATTATAGTTACATCTTTATTTTGTTGTTTGGCTGCAATTTTTGATGTTAAAACAGGAATAATATCCAACAGGTTAAATTTATCTCTGCTTATTTTTGGGTTGATATCTAACCTGTTTTTGTCAGTTCTTTCTGCTAACATTAAATACATTTTATGCTCAATAATTTCAATGTTTGTAACATATATCGTAACTTTCCTATTTTGGAAATTAAAAATTTGGGGTGGAGGAGATGTAAAATTACTTACAGCTATTGCCACAGTTATACCATTTGGCATAAATCTTGACTTTTTAAATATTTATCCTCAGCTGTCAGTTTACCCGTTTTCATTTACAGTAATTATAAACAGCATTTTAATAGCATTTCCGTTTCTGCTAATATTTACCGGCTATCTGATATTAAAAAACACAATGTTTAACTCAAATAAGGACATATTATTTTCATTTTTAAATATAAATTCCATATCACTATTTTTAAAGTTAAATCTAAATAAACTGATACTGATTAAAGATTTAAAAGAAGGAATGATAGTCAATGATTATTATTTCAATAATGAAAAAATAGCTGTTTTAATCAGTGACATCAATGGCAATCTAAAAGTTTACAAAACAAAGAATAATCCTGATTTTAATTATTACTTTAAATCTCAGAGTGCCGGAGGAATAACTGCTCAGGATATGTATCTCTTAAAGATTATGAATGCTCAAAAAATCATATCCAACAGCATTTCAGTAAAAATAGGATTTCCGTTTGCACCTGCAATATTTGCAGGATTCTTGATATCTGTTATTTATGGTGATTTGATGCTGCTGTTTATAAAAAAGTTCTTTCTGGTGATGTAGGATGCTTAAAGAAAATAATGGTCAAATTGCAGTTGAATATTTGTTTATATTTGCAATAGCCTTAATTATTCTGACTATATTCACTCTGCCTTTAGCCAGTCTGGCAATTGATAAAACAACAGATGTTTCCGATGCTGTAAATGTCAAATCCCAGATGTATAAAATAGCCGGCGGAATCAATCAGGTATATGGTGAAGGTCATGGCGCAAGGCAGACTGTTAATCTGGAGATGGATCAAAGCATTAATGTCAATATCTACAAAAAACATCTCTCAGTCAGTGTAAAATTCAATGACGGGTCATCTAAGCTGATTAGAGTAAATCATGATGCAGATGATGTCAGTGGTGTTCTGAATTTAAATAAAGGCAGAAATACACTTGTTATTGAATGGCCTGAGGATAGTGAAAATATATTTATCTCTAAAAAGTAAATTATAATGTAATGTGTGAGGTTAATTTATGAGCAGTCTAGACAATGCTAAACTTAAAGAATTAATGAAAATCGAACCTGAATCTATGAGCAAAGAAGAATATGAAAGTTTCGTATCTGAATTTAAAAATGCACAGCTTTTACTTCCGGTTGAAATATATTCTAAAACTCAAAGTGATGAAATAAATGAACCTATTAGCTTTAAACCTGTTACAATTGAAGAAAATGGATGTAAATGCATTCCATTATTTACAGACAATGAAGAATTAAAAAAAGACAATCCTCCAGTTTCTGTAATAGCTATTTTTATGAAAGACTTGAAGGATATGCTTGAAGATTCATCAGAAATTGATGAAATTATGATAAATCCCTCAAGTAAGGATACTGTTTGCATAGATCTTGATTCCTTTTTTGACTTGTTTGAAGTAAGAAATAATCCTAATGACTGGATTTTTGAAAAAGCCATGCCTTTAAATCAGGAAATTAGGGTTTATTATCGTGAATTGGAACCTTTTATGAAAAAACAAGCTGTTGATGGTGTTTATTCATCTCCAGATCCACTTAAAGCCAGTGTAAATATGCATTTTGATGACAATATTCCTTATTTGAATGTTTTAATACTTCCAAAAGACACCAGAACTGTTTATTTAGGTGGTATGATGGATCCTGAAATGAGTTGCGATATTCTTCTTGCTCCTGAAACGGAATTTGAATTTGTAAGTCAGGAAGATGAACATACAATGATTTGGAAGTGTGTTAATCAGAAATTTTATGATTGATTAATTTTCATCTATTCTTCTTTTTTCAATGGGAAATAATCCATTAATCTATCCAAAACTTATTTAAATTACTTGTTATCTTAAATAGTAATATTATTTAATTGGCGCGTGAATTTATGGATATTTTAATTGCTATTGTATATGTTATTTTATTCATTATATTGATGGTATTTGTTTTTTCTATAGGTATGTTAAAGCCATTTATGCCTAAAAAAGAAATAGCACTTGTTCTTGTTGTAGCTTTTCTTATAGGGTCTATTGGTGGTGCCTTTTTCCTGGAGCCTTTGTATGAGGAGGTCCCGGCATTTGTCGGTGAACTTGAAAAGAATGTTCCCGGAAATGAAGAAACATTATATTTGGATTTGTCTTCCGCCACAGATGTAGGTGAATTGGAACAGAATTTATCTAAAATCGATGGTTTTAAATCATTTAATGAAACTGGAGTAACGTTTTTCCTATGGAGTTTTAATGATAAGGAATTGGCTTATTTTAATAGTGTAATAGGCAATATTGATTCTCATTATGCAGATTATACAGTTGAACCTTCAGGCAGAATTAATATTACTTTGGAACCGGGTTACACATCCAGTTCTGCATTGCAGTCATTTTCTGATTGGTATAAATTAGTTTATGGTGATTCTATTGCTTATGCTCAGATACATGCTAAATTGGTTGTATCATCTGCCTCTTTAGGTGAATTTGAAGATGCTCTATTGGAAAGAGGAATTGTTGCAACTCATATTGAAGGACCAACTCAAAATGTTGTTAATCAAACCAATCAGTCTATGATATCTGACAACGAATTCATACTGGTTTCAGGTGTTGTTGGTGTAATGGTTTCTGTTGTTGGAATTTACTTCGATGCAGTTGTTGTTAGTTATAGAAAATTCAAAAAGTTCCTTAATAAAAAGGTTAAAAGGTAGTATTTGATGAAGGTAGCTGTTTTATTTTCTGGAGGAAAAGACAGTACTATGGCATTATATAATGCTTTAGAAACAGGAGAAGATGTTAAATATCTTCTTTCTATGAAATCTGTTAATGATGAATCTTACATGTTTCATGTTCCGAATATTCATATAACTGATTTGCTTGCAGAAGCATTAAATATTCCAATCATTACTGCACAGACTCAGGGCATTAAAGAAGAGGAACTTGAAGATTTAAAAATGGCTTTTATAAAACTTAAAGATTTAGGTGTTGAAGCCATATATACCGGTGCACTTTATTCAGTTTATCAAAAATCAAGGATTGAAAAATTAGGTGATGAAGTTGGACTGGAAATCATATCTCCCTACTGGCATGTGGATGAACTTGAATATATGAAAGAGATTGTTTCATTAGGTTTTGAAGTTATAATAAGCGGTGTTTTTGCTTATGGTTTAGATGAATCATGGCTGGGCAGAAAAATCGATGATAAAGCTATTGATGAACTGGTTGAAATCAACAAAAAAGTTGGTATTAATTTAGCTTTTGAAGGTGGAGAAGCAGAAACACTAGCTGTTGACGGTCCAATTTTCAAAAAAAGAATCAATATTTTAAAAAATAAAAAAACATGGCATTTGGATAGTGGTTTGTATATTATTGAAGAAGCAGAATTGGAAGATAAATGAATTTAGAGGGTGGTGTTTTCTTTTAAAAATTCATTTATTTCTTTTTCATAGCTTTCCAAATCCTTTTCATTGATAATGATTTTATCGGATAATGAGATTACAGTTCCAATACCAAAATCCAATTCCATCTGGTCTCTTTTCAGGAAGTCTTCGTAATTTTCAGAGTCATCTTCTCTGTTTCTTTGCTGCAATCTTTTAAAGCGTATTGCAGGATTTGCAAAAATGGAAAGAATTATAAAATCATCAAAGTTTTCTTTAAACATATTTACTTCAAAAGGACTTCTGATTCCTTCTACGATGATTGTTGTAGCTAATTTGTCTTCAATCATCTTTTTGATTTTTTCAATAGTTAGCTTGGCTACAATATATTTTCCGTGTTCTTTTCTAAGGTTAGTTGCAGTTTCTTTTGAGCTTTCTCCTCTTTTTTTAGCTTCTTCACGTATTATGTCTCCCATACTTACAACTGCTGCTCCTTTCTTAGCTGCAATTTCAGAAACTAAACTTTTTCCAGATCCAGGTAGTCCTGATATTCCCATTACTTCCATTTTATATTCCTCGTTTTATTTATTTTTAAATAGTTTCAGTGCTTCTTTAAGGTTTTTTCTGTTGTCAAAGTCGTTTATCATATTTATTAAAAGTTGTTTGTCCTGAGTTTTCAGGTCTTTAGCAATTTCTGTCATAAATGGAAATGCACGTACAACATTATCTACAATTGAAATGTCTGAAGTTTGTGAAGTTCTGGATAAAGGATTTAAATCAATTGTGATTGTTTTTTTGCCTGTTTTACTTAGAATTTCTGCTCTGTCTCCATCTTCTAAAGGTACAAGAACGGTGTCTGCTGAATAGATACCTGTTTTGCTGGCTGATGCTCTTTCATTTTTAATGCTTTTCAGGTATTTGATGTCATCGTCTTTTGTTCCAAGTATCTGGCTGTATCCATGTTTCTTGTAGAGTTCGGTTATTTTTTCTACTCTTTCATCAGTTCTGTAAAATAAATTGATTTCTATTTTGGCATTTACGGTTTTTGCAAATTGAATTACTTCATCAATAGCTAAAGCTGTTGTATTTCCATTTACTGATATAACCGGATTTTCGGATAATAATATGGTAGCTACTGCTGCATACATTGCTCTTTTAGCAGGAAATGTTGTTTTTTCACCAAGAAGGTAGTCAAATGCTTCTCCTCTGCCGTGTGCAATCATTGCAGATTCTGCTAAATATCCTTCTTTTTGGGCTTTAACTATTTTGTCTCTTAAAACTAATGATTCATAACGTGGATGTGATTTAGGTATCATATTCAAACCTCTTTATTTTAAATCTATTTCCATTTGTGCTAGATAGCCAAGTAAGGTAGTTGTAATAAGAGTTAATATAATCATAGAAATTACATGAATTGGATAATCATCAATCAGGATATTTGTTTTCTTGCGAATTACAAAAAATACAAAATCACAAATAACATCCATCAAAATAAATATTGTTCCAATTTTAAATCCTTCAATAACTTCATTTTCATTGATGTCTCTGATGTAGAGGATTCCAAAAAAACCAGTTACTGTGATAATAGCTATTGGAGCAACAATATTGATGTATGGAATGTTGTCGGTTATCAATGGGCTAAATATTACTGTAATTAGATATACAAAAAACCATATTAAAATTCCATAGATTATACCTAATTTTAGATTCATTATTGCAACCTTAATATTTTATATATTGACTAATTTTAATATTAGTTTTAAAATATTATTATAGTTTTCTAAAGAATTTTTTTTTTAAAAATAGTATTTTGGGATTATAAGGCAAGCATTTGAGAGTTTTATCCTTGCCTTATAATGTGTTTGTTTTTACAAGTTTTTTAGAGAAATGAATTTTAAAATTGGCTGTTTTTTTATCTATCTCTGACTACTAATAATTGCTGAGTTTATTAGTAGTCAATTTAATATTGTATCAATCTACTATATAAACTTATTTATATTTTATTAAAATTCAATTATACTTTAATTAATAATATATACAATAAATGACTAAATTAATGTAAATGACACAAAGAGAAGAACACGAAAGGTATTTGTTGGAAGCGATATTGTCAGATTCAATATCTTCAGATAATCCTTCTGAAAAAGCTAAAGAAAAAGCTAGGAAAAATTCACCATCTTATTTTAAGGCATTGGAAGAAAATCTTCTGGTTAAATATGAAAATAAAAAGCTGTCAGATATTAGCGGAAGTAAAATAATTGATACTGATGCAGGTGAAACATTATGTATAACTGAAAGTGAAAAAATAAACTTCAAATTAGCTGAAAATAATTTTAAACAACAAATGAACCACAACCTTAAACTGCTTCCGAAAATAGGCATTAAAACAGAACAGAACCTTAAAAATGCAGGATACGACACCATTGAATCACTTACTGCTCATGACAGATACGGATCATATGCTGACAGATTCATGGCCAGTATTGATGAGATGTCATTTAGGGATGTTTTAAGACTGCTGAACAAAAACAAGTACGGCAAAAAGTGCAGGGACAATCTAATAAAGTGTGCAAGTATTCCTGATGCGGAAAACTTTAAATTTATGGATATCGAAACATTGGGTTTATCAAATGTTCCGGTTATTCTGATTGGTGTAGCTGAAATCAAAAACAACAAAATAACCTCTTCACAATATTTCTTAAGAGACATTTATGAGGAACCTGCAGTTTTGGAAGCTTATCTGTCTCATTTGGATGATGATTCTATTCATGTAACCTTCAACGGATCAATGTTTGATGTTCCCTTTATTAAAAATAGGTGCAGCTATTACAGAATGAATCCTCAGCTGGATTTGCCTCATCTTGATTTATTGTATTTTGCAAGAAATCTGTGGAAAAATACTCTGCCTAACTGTCAACTTCAAACAATTGAAAAAGAAATCTTTGGAATTGAAAGAAAAGATGACGTTCCAGGCCAGTACATTCCGGGATATTATCAAACATACTTGACTGAAAGGAATATAGGGCCGATAGTTCCAATTATAGAACACAACAGACAGGATATTGTTTCCCTGGCCAGCTTTTTGATGAAAATGTATGATATAGTAAATGAAAGCTGATGATTTTTACAGGATATGTTTGTAAAATAAACTATTTTTATTATAAAATATAATAATTATCAAATGAGGAATTGCAATGGGATTTTTTGATAGATTTAAAAAGAACAAAAACGCCAATAAAAAGGTAAAAAGGGTTGAAAGAAAAAGAAAAGCAATTGATAAACAGCCGGACATTGAAGAATCCCAGTTAGCTTTAAGAGAAATAGCTGTTAACAGTAAAAACAGACACGAAAGAGCACAGGCTACAGATTCAATTACAAATCAGTATGTAGCATTGGATATAGCTAAACATGTAACTGACAGAGCTATAAGATTAATAGCTGCAAATAAAATTCAGGATGAAGACCTTTTATGGGATGCAGCTGAAAATGCCGAGTTTTATGATGTCAGAAGCTTCGCTTATGAAAGATTAGGTGAAAACAATAAGTCAATAGCTGAAATTGTTATTAATCAAAAGAAAAACCCGCATGTAACTGAAATCTTTGAAAAAATAGAGGATGAAGAAACCTTAAAGGATATAGCTGTCAGTGCCGTTGACAGGAAATTCAGAAAATTGGCACTGGAAAAAATTGACACTCAGGAAATACTGGAAAGCATTGCATTTGAGGCTAAGGATAATGAAATTAGAAAAATGGCAGTCAATAAAGGCAACTTTTATAATGAGGATGTACTTCAGAAGGTAGCTGTTGAAGATAGGGATGACGGTGTGCGAATAGCTGCTGTAAATAAAATCAATGATGAATCCAAACTGGTTGAAATAGCTAAAAATGAGGAAAATACAAAAGTGAGAAATGTTCTTTTAAGTAAAATTGTAAATCCTGAATTGCTGGAGGAAATTGCACTTACTTCTCAAACTGCAGATATTCGTCTGGACTTGGTAAAAAGGTTGGATAATGAGGATTTGCTTGAAAAAATAGCTTTGGAGGATAATGATACTGTTGTTAGAACAGAAGCTATTAAAAAACTTGATAATGAAGAGATTTTAACTAAAATAGCTAAAACTGAAGCAGACCGCTTAGCCCGCCAGAGTGCCGTTAAAAAACTTACTTCTCAGGAAACACTGGTTGCTGTAGCTCTTGAAGATGAAGACCAGTTTGTAAGAGAACATGCAATCAACAATCCCAGTTTGGCTGATGAAGAGTGCTTTGTTGAAATAGCTATAAACACTCCTTTTAAAGAGACTGCTGATGAAGCTATTGAACATATTGAGAATGAATCTTCATTTATTCAGATTTTACACAATGCCAAACTGGAAGAAGTTAGAAAAGAGACTTTATCTCATATTGATGATATCAAAGTATTAATTGAAATAATTAAAGAAAATGAAGATGCTGAATTTTCTCTAAAAGCTTTGAATAAAATAGATGATGAGGATATTTTACTTAAAGTTTATGAAGCCAATATTTCAGAAGAGCTGTCTGTAAGAGCTGTTTCTAAAGTAAAAACACAAAAGCCTTTAATTGAATTGATTAAAAATGAACCTTCCTGGAGAATTCGTGAAGCGGCTGTTAAAAATATTTCAAATAAGAAAGTTTTAAAAGAAGTTGCTGCAAGTGATGAAAACGAATATGTAAGAAGCGTTGCAAAAAACAGAATTTAAAAAAGAAAATAGCATGGCTATTTTCTATAAATAAAATTCACTTTCTTTTCTTTGGTTGAAGTTAGTTAGGAATCTTTCTTTCATTCTTTCAAATAAGTCTCCGGTAAAGTATCTTGCATCTTCAGGGCATGTATATATGCAGGCAGTACATGCACTGCAAAGATCAGCATCTGTCTGTCCAGGGTCCATATCAGGAATAGCTTCTTCAGGGCAAGATGAAACACACTCATAGCAGTATGTACATAATGATTCGTCACAGATTGGAGTTAATTGAACTTTTTTATATTCGCAGTACGGTTTATTGCCCGGAACTTCAATGTCTTCAAATTCTTCAGAATCTAATTTTTCCCTGCATTTTTCTACAAATTCATTAAGCTTTTCCAAATCTTTTTCATCCGGTCTGCCTGCTGCAACATCTGTTACTATTGAGTGCTGGCTGACTGTTGCACCGGTTCCTACGATGGTAAATCCGTTTTCTTTTAATATGTCGTTTAACTCAATGAGTGCATCTCCGATATTTATGTTTCCGTAGTTTACGACAGCTATTGCAGGGATATTTTCTCCTTTAAAGTTCATTAATTTTGTACTGGCTGTTTTCGGAAGTCTTCCTGCAAAAATAGGCATTCCTACAATTACTAATGTGTCATCATCAAACTCTTTTGGAGAATTTCCACCAGCTACATTTAATAAGTCGTATTCTTCCTGTGTGCCTTCAAATTTATTGGCTATTTCATCTACTATTTTCCTTGTTGTACTTGATGGGCTAAAATAGATTTTAGCAATTTTTGTAAATGTTTTCATACTCTCACCTTTGTTTTATTAGTTAATTATTATGTATATTTAAATGTGTTGTTTAAATATTTTTTAATATTTTTTATTGCAATTGTATTTTTGTATAGTTTTATTTGGAATAAATTAGATTATCTAAACAAATTTTTGTTTTATTTTGTTTTTAAAGGGATTTGTTTAGTTTGATAAAAAACTTTAAATGATATTACATCACATATATTATATTAATATGATTATGTTAGCATAAGAGGTGAAAAATATGAGTAACAAGAAAACAGCTATGGTGGGAACACCTTGCCAAATATTAGCAGCTACAAAAATTAACAGATACGAAGAAAAAACCGGCGGTTCTCCTATTGATGTTAAAATAGGTTTGTTTTGTATGGAAAACTTCTCATACCAATATCTTAAAAGATATTTGAAAAGTCGCGATATTGAATTGTTTGAAGTTAAGGAATTTAGAATAGAAAAAGGACAATTTGTTGCATATCTGATAGATGGTAATGTATTTAAAATACCGATAGCTGAAACCGAACCTTTTACTCGTAAAAATTGCCATATTTGTACTGATTATACTTCTGATGTTTCAGACATTTCTGTTGGATCTGTCGGTTCTCCGAAATATCACTCAACAGTTATTGTAAGAAGCCAAAAAGGTAAGCAGATAATTGATGCATGTATAGCTGAAGGATATATTGAAGCTGAAGCGATTTCCAGAAAAGGTCAGGATTTGCTGGAAAAAATAGCTAATCAAAAAATCAGCAAAAATACAAGAATCTATAAGAAAAGGGAAGCTATTGGAAGACCTGTTTTATCAAAAAGACAAATATCCGAAGAAGAATTCTATGATGAATGCGGCAAATGTCAGTTTGACAACCTGCAAAATGATGTAATCAGTGTAGGGTCATGTGTTTTATGCGGTGCCTGCGAATATGTCTGTCCGATTGATGCTGTTCAGATAAACAACAGAAAACCTGTATCAGTAAAAGAATGTGAAGAAGACTGTCATGCATGTTACTTTGCATGTCCTAGAACATTTATCAGTGATGCAATATATCCTGAAGGAATTGATGAACAGCCATTAGGCGAATACCTTGAAATTTACTCTGTAAAAGCAGATTCCATTATGGGACAAGATGGTGGTGTAGTATCAGCTATTTTAGTATATCTGCTTGAAAACAATATTGTTGATGAAGTTTCTGTTGTCGGTGAAGATAAGGATGCGCCTTGGAGACCTGAATCTTATCTTACATCTAAAATCCAGGATGTTATTAAAGCTGCTGGAACTAAATACAGTACTACAACAATTGGATTTAAAGCATTAACAAATAAGAAGTAAATCTTCTTGTTTTTACTTATTTTTTAAACTATTTATAATATAAAAAATACATTTATTTAATGGTGATATGATGGAATTAATGAAAGAGCTATCTTTAACTCCAGGTGTTTCTGGATCTGAAGAAAAAATAGCAAACATTATTAAAAGAGAATTAAAAGATGTCGCTGATTCTATTGAAGAAGACAGTATGGGTAATGTAATAGCTACTAAAAAAGGTGAGAAAAAAGCACCTACTGTAATGTTAGCTTCCCATATGGATGAAATCGGATTGATGGTCAGATATATTGATGAAAAAGGATATGTCAAATTCTCAACAATTGGTGGAATTAATGACCAAATGTTAATGAATCAGTCTGTAATTATTCACAGCAGCATTGGAGAAGATGTTCCGGGGGTTATTGGCTCAAAACCACCTCATGTTACAAAACCTGAAGAAAGAAACAAAGTTGTAAAAGCAGATGACATGTTTATTGATATCGGTGCAAAAGACCAGGAAGATGCAGAAAAAATGATTCGTATTGGAGACAAAATAAGTTTCAGAGCTTGGTTTGAAGAATATCCAAACGATTTGATTATGGGTAAAGCATTAGATAATCGTGTTGGCTGTTATGTAATGATGGAAGTTTTAAAAAGAGTAAATACAAGAGCTACTGTTTACGGTGTAGGTACTGTACAGGAAGAAGTAGGTCTTAAAGGAGCAAAAACTTCTGCATTTAAATTAAATCCAGACATGGCTATTGCATTAGATGTTACCTTATCTGGTGACCATCCGGGAATTAAACCTGAAGAGGCACCAGTAGTAATGGGTAAAGGTCCGGCTATAATTTTAGCTGATGCAAGCGGACGCGGAATCCTTACTCAGCAGTCAATTAAAGACTTGCTTATTAAAGCAGGTGATGAAAATGAAATTGATTACCAGCTTGAAGTAAGTGACGGCGGAACAACTGACGGTACAGCTATTCACTTAACAAGGGAAGGAATTCCAACTGGAGTTTTATCAGTTCCAACCAGATATATACACACTACTGTAAGTGTTTGCAGTATGAAAGATGTTGAATCAACTATTCAATTAATTACAGAAGCTATAAATTCATTATAGCTTTTTTTTAATTTTTTTTGGAGATTATGAAAAAATGTTTAGAACTACTGTCACACCAAAATTTGGAGATCTTGATGGTTTAAGGCATATTAACAATAATACATTAGGGGATTGGTTTGAAACAGGAAGAAATGAATTGTTCAGAATTTTTACCCCTGATTTAAAAGTTGATTATGAACACTGGAAATTAATTTTAGTTCATAATGATTATGATTACTTAAAACAAATTTTTTTAGGTCAGGATGTTGAAATAAGAACTCATATTTTAAAAATAGGAAATAGTTCCTTTACGTTAGGTCAGGAAGCATGGCAGGACGGTCAGTTAAAAGTTAAAGGAACATGTGTTCTTGTTCATTTTGATTTCATGGAACAGAAATCAGTTTCAATACCTGATGATATCAGATTACAGCTTGAAGAACACTTAATTCCTGCAGATGAATTTGGAAAAGAATAATTATTTAAATCTGTCATCAGATTTTTGAGATTTAGCCTTTTTATGGTTACTCTCAAACCAACCTATTTTTAACTCGTCAATTGTATCTTCATATAATTGGGGAACATAAGGCTTAATGTCCAGTAATGGTGTGTCGTCTAGAACATCAATATTTGAGATGTATATGGTATTTTCCTCGATTTTATCTAATTTTACTACAGAAGAACCTATGCGGTTTGGTCTTTTTGGAGATCTTGTTGCGAAAACTCCGTGTGTGTTGTTGTCCATAAAAGGTTTTACTTCTAACAGGTATCCTTCAACTTTATGAAGTAAGTAAAGCAAATGAATGTGGGAGAAATCTTCTAAATCCTTTAAACCTGCAGCATATTTTTCATCAAGTACTATTTTTCCTTCAACGCCTTTTGCACCTGTTGGTTGTATTGGCATACCTTCAATATCTTTAAACTCGGTATGTATAGTTCCGATAGATTCTAGTTCGATTTTCATATTTTTTAATTTAAATTTTAATTTATTTAAAACAATCGAATATTTGATATAAAATATATTGGGAATAGTTAGGTTCTTCTATAACGTTGGTGGTAGGTGGTGGATTTTGATTAAAAAAAATAAGTTAGTAGGTAATTATTCTTTACCTACAATAATTTCAGTTGATTTGATGATAGCTGTTGCATCATCTCCTTCTTTTAAACCGAGCTTTTCAACGGATTCTTTGGTAATTAAAGCTGTAATTTCACCAGGTTCTTCAACTTGGATTTTAACACTAGCCATAACTCCACCAGTTTTAATTTCAGTTATTTTTCCATTCATTTTATTTCTAGCACTAATTTCCATTTTAAAATCTCCTTAGAATATTTTTAATAATATATCAGTATCGAATTGCATATAAATCTTTCGTTTTAGGGAATATTAAAGGTTTTTGCATCGATTACATATTTTTTTACATATCGCTATTTGAAGTATTGATATAAATAAAAATTTAAAAACTTTAAAAAAATGAATTTAATTGTATGAAAATACTTGAGTTAAAATAGCTGTTGCATCATATCCAAAGACTGTTTGAAGTGCGAAAAATAGGAAAATCAGTGCCAGAACAACAAAAATAAACTTAAAGTTCTTTACTATTAAGTAAATAACTAAAAACAGGATTATTAGTTTAATAAAAAAAATTAGAGGTATGAAAATCAACCTCCTGCCAATATGGTTTTAGTTCCATTATCTGAAATTTCTTCTTTTTTAAACTCAACATCATATTTTACTTTTTCAATTACTTCTCTTAGTGCATCAAGTGACTCTCCCCTGTGTCCACCTAATACTGCAACTAAAAACAGACTGTCTCCAGTGTAAAATTCTCCGATATAATGTATTACAGATATTTCAAAAACATTAAATTTGATTTTTGCATCTTCAATAATATTTTCAATGTCTTTTAAGGTTTTTTCTTTATCTGGAGTAGTTAATATGAGCTTTTCAAGGTTCATATTTTCTTCCTTTCCACGGACAATACCTTCAAAAGTAAAGATAGCTCCGGAATAATCCACCTTGTTGGACTTTTTCAAGTCTGCTATTAAATCAGCCATTGTTACTTTGTCTTCTTTTGCTTCAATAACTCTAACAACCATTTTTTAATCTCCAATTTCACTTATTTCTTTTATAGCTAAATTTTTTAATCTTTCAACACCATTTATTTCTTCTATAACATCTATTGTAGCTTGCGGAACAAGTTCCTGCCAGTTTTCATCTTCAAGCATTCTTCTTCTAATTTCTGTTCCTGACAGGTTCATTCTGTCATAAAGGGGCGGATTTCTGACTTCAAATCCTTCTTCATAAAACAACTGTTTTACTAATGAATTTCCGGAATAAACAACAGAAAACGGAGGTGTCATCATTTTAACATGAGCAACCCATATTGCATTGAAATTAATATCTTCCATAGGTATGATGTAATAGCTACCAGGGTCTATGTTATTTTCAATTAGGGCCTGGGTTAACATCACTACACGTTCTCCTGCAGTAAATGGATCTTTTAACTCATGACTTTTTTGAGCACTGCCGATTCCTATTACAATTTCATCCACTTCTTCTAGCGTTTTTTTAATGACTTCAATATGGCCATTATGGACTGGCTGCATTCTACCAATTAATATTCCACGAACTTTTTCCATATTAATCACTTTTTCAAATTGTCTAGTGTGTAAATTAATTTTTCTGCAGTATCATGCTTTTCTTGTATGGAATTTGTAATACATGTTTCCATTAATAAGGTGTTTATTCCCTGAGCAGCTATTGGCTCTGTAACTTTATGGGGGCTTGTACCTTCTGTAAAGTTAAAATTCTCAATACTTAAATTATCCGCTATTATTTGGGCATATCCATTTGTTTTTGCACTATTGTTTGATATTGAGTAAATAAAATTGGAATATTCATACTTCGGATCAATTTCATGAACATCAATTACAACAAATGGATTGTCTGCTTTTATATTAGGGACAATAAAGTCATGTGCCAGATTTTCACCTGCAGGTCTTGTGTCGTCACGTGAAGTTAAATTATCATTTGTAACAACATAGTAAATTACGAATTTTTTAGTTAAGTTATTGGTTCCGTTTTCTCCTGTAATATTGGCAATCGTTTTATTTACTTCTTCGTGGATTTCATGTTCTCTAGGATGAACTCCAAGGATTACCCCGACAGTATCATTGGAAGAATTGTTCCCGGCTATAATTTTATAAACAGTCCCGTTTTCATTACTTCCAACAGTTGTCATATTATAGCAGTTTTCACTATCACTCTTCTTTTCAGGGTGACTGATAACAATTGCAGTGTTTATCAGCACAACACCTATTAGAATGATTAGAATTAATTCGTACTTTGCTTTTTTATTCATAATTAACAACTTAAAATTATTTGTTCAGTTATTTATTTTATTTTTAGTATAATAAAAGTTTTTGTAAAATTATATAAAACAGGTTGATTAATAATTAAAGTATAGTAAACTTGATTAATGGAGTTTTCATAATGGAAAAAAAGAATATGATAATAATAGCTGCAGTTGTTATTTTAGCTGTTGTAGTTGTTGCAGGTTTTATTTTTATTTCTGGTAGCTTTGATGATTCATCCAAAGAATCAACCTCATTTTCTACTCCTTTTATGGCAGGTAGTTTTGTAGGTAATGTTTCTTTGGAAAATGATTCTCTGGAGTATGTTCATTCTTATAAAGATAAGGCTCATGATATAGAATATAATATTACTACAATGGACAATGCATCTGCATTAATGGAAATTTATGAATTCCAGGGTATTGAAGGTCCTGAAAAAAGAACTTTCAACGGTCAGGAATGGAATATTTACTTTGGTGAAGCTGTTCCCAATAATGGAGATAATAATAATTCTACTAACTCTAAAAGTACAATGGGAATTATCATCTGTGAAGTTCAAAAAGAAAACCAGGGTTATGTAATCAATATAATCTTTGGAAATAATTCAGATGTTAACTTTACTAAAAACACTTATGGTGATTCATATATTAATTATGTAGAACCGTTGCTCAAAACTATTAGTTTAAAAGAAAGTAAGGATGTTCCATCTGTAGCTGAACAGTTCGGTTTGTCTCAGGATGAATTTAACCATCAAATTGATTTGATACGTCAATATGAAGCAGGAAATACTTCTGTATTGGAAGGCAGTGTTTAAATGAAAGTTACAGTTTTTCATGCAAATGAATGTGATAGAAAGAAGTGCACTTCTATCAAAATGGAAAAATTAGGTAAATGTAAATTGGTATATAATATTAATAAAATACCTAGTGGAGCTGTTGTGTTAAACCCGTTTGCCCAAAAAGCTGTTTCATATGAGGATTACAGATATGTTCACAGAAGGGGAGTTGTAGGGCTTGACTGTTCCTGGAACGAAGTGTCAAGTTCTAAAAAATTCTTCTCTTTATCCAAATATCACAGATCCCTTCCCTTTTTAATAGCCACCAATCCTGTTAATTACGGAAAGCCATGTATTTTATCTACAGTTGAAGCTGTTTCAGCTACTTTATATATCACCCGTTTTAAAGATGAGGCAAAAGATATTTTGGATGGTTTTAAATGGGGTCATACATTTTTGGAATTAAATCATGATCTTTTAGAAGCTTACAGTGAAGCTGATACTAGTAAGGATGTTGTCAGGGTTCAAAATGAATTTTTAGAATCTAAAGAATAATTTTTGGATTCTTTCTTTTTATTATTTATTTAGGTGTAAAATCGCTTTATTCTTACTGATTATTTCCATATTCATGATTTGATTTTTGTTATTGCTGTTGTAGGTTTGATTTTATATGGGAGTTATAAATTCCGGAAATAAAAAGGGTTTTAACTAAACATTTAAATACTATTAAAACAAAATAATTTATTAATAGTTATGATAATTAAAATTCTTATTTTGTTTCATAACATATTTTCTTTAATTAAAATTACGTTTTTCATGATTATAAGGAGGAGTTATCAATGGCAAGATTTGAAGAAGCAGAAAACAGAATGTTTAATGTTAAAATCTGTTTAAAATGTAATGCTCGTAACCCTGCTGCTGCAACCACTTGTAGAAAATGTGGTTACACAGGTTTAAGGTTCAAAGCAAAAGAACCAAGAGGATAATCTTATTCTCTTTACTTCAATTTCTTTTTTTATAAAATTTATTTCAGTACTTTTTAATAAGCTATTTTATTATTTTAATTTGATTTTTAATCTGTTTTCATTGTTTTTACATTAAATTTAAGAGTTCTATAAACATTAATTTAATATAATATTGTTTACACAAATAACTGTATTAAGATATTTATATAGGGATTTTTATGGAAATGGTCGAAGAACATATTAAAGGTATATTAAAAAATAGGAAAATTCATTTTACTTTAATTGATCCTGATGAACAAACACCACAGGAAGCTTTAGAAATAGCTGAAGAAGCTATTCTTGGTGGAACTGACGGAATTATGATTGGAGGGTCAACTGTTAATAATGATGAAGTTGATGAAACTTGTAAAATATTATCTGAGAATATAGAAGTTCCAATTATTTTATTCCCTGGAAATATTAATAGTGTAAGTAAATATGCAGATGCAATTTTCTTTATGAGCTATTTAAATTCTACCAATCCTTATTGGATTTATGGTGCTCAGGCATTAGCTGCACCAATTGTAAGGCAAGCTGGAATTGAAGTTTTACCAATGGGCTATATGGTTGTTCAGCCTGGAGGAACTGTTGGATGGGTGGGAGATGCCAAATTAGTACCTAGAAACAAACCAAAAATACCTGCAGCTTATGCGATGTCTGCTGAACTTTTAGGAATGAGATTTTTCTACATTGAAGCAGGTTCCGGAGCAGATAAACCGATTCCACCAGAAATGGTAGGATATACTAAAAAAGCTACTGAAGATATGGTAATTATTGTTGGTGGAGGTATCCGTGATGGTGAAGCTGCATATACAGCAGCAAAAGCTGGCGGGGATATAATTGTTACCGGAACAGTTGTAGAAGAAACCAATGATGTTAGGGGTAAAATTGAAGAAATTACAGCAGCTATTAGAAAAGCTTCAATAGAATAGTTTTCAAATACTCTTAGCTAATTTTTTTATTATTTAACTAACTTATTTTTTATTAGAGATTATGTTAAATTCATTGTATATTAAAGCAGCCAGTAAAAGGGGATCCATTAAGGAAATCATACCTGAACTTGAAGGAAATTCCATTGTTTCAGATAACTGGAGCGAAAAAAACATTACAAGCAGTGATGATGAGTTTTCAATAGGTGCAGGTGATGGCAGTTTCAATAAAAAGAAATTTTTAGGATTCAACTTTTATGCAGTAGCTGCAGAATCATTAATTTTTGACGGACAGCTTAAAACAATTGAGCAAAGCGACATTGACAGATTTCCGTATTTGCCATATTTGGATGAATTTTTAAGTAATTACATGTCTATTTTTGAGCTTAAATGCTGTTTAAGCTCTCTTGAAGAATATAATGTAGATTATTATTTGATTGACGGATCTATTTATGGTGATTTGCAAAATCCGTTTCCAAAAGGTGTTGAAACATCTGCCAAAGCCAAAAAAGATTTAATATCTGCTACATTAAATGATTTTGAAGAAATGGTTAAAAATCCGTCTGATAAAAGTGTTTATTCTCCAAAGTTATTCAATAAATATTTTAAAATTTATCAGGAGCATAAATATCCCTACACTTTGTATTTAACAACTATCGAAAGATTGGTGGTCTTGAAAGAAATTTTAAAAAATTCCAGAAAAATGATAGCTATTTCTAAAAGTTCTTCAAATAATGATATTTTTCATAGTAATATGCCGGATATAGCTATTTTTGATAAATACACTCAGAAGGAAGGTATTTCAAAGGTAATTCGTAAAAAAGTATCAAAAGACATCAACACCACTTTTCCGGTTTTTGATGAATTTTTTAAAGATTTGAAATTTACAATTTTTTATTTAAGATTAGCTGATTATAAAAATGTATTGAAAGTGGAACTGCCTTATGAGGCTTCTATGGCAGAAATTGAGGAAATTGCCACCAAACTTAAAAAGTTTTCAACAAATGGATATCCATATCTGCTTAAAAAAGCACATAATGATGTGGTTATTTCAGATAAAAACATAAAAGAGCTTATTAATATAGCTAAAGTTCGTGAAAAATCCGGTAGGGAAATGTTATAAATTAAAGATGTGATATTTATGATTATAGGAAGATGTATAGGGGAAATTTCATTATTGGAAGTAGATTTTATTTCAAATTCAATGCCTCAGGTTGGAGAATATGTTTCTATTAGATATGATGGAAAAAATGTATTGGGAATGATTGAAAACTTGGTTAGAGGTAATGTAGCATTAAATAGTGAAATATATGATGTGGATGACATTGAAACAATAACTCAGGTCAGCGGAAATGATTTGTATGTTAAAGGAAAAGTTCGTTTACTTGGTGATGTAGAGGATAATTTAAAGCTGCCAAGAATCCCAGCACCTCCTGGAACACCTATAACAAAAGCCGATGATGAAATTCTAAAAAAAGTCTTTAATTTAAAAAATCCCCTTAAATTAGGAACATTAGTTAACCAGAGTGATGTTGAAGTTAATGTTGATGTAAACTCTATTATGAACAGGCATTTAGCTATTTTAGCTATGACTGGAGCAGGTAAATCAAATACAGTATCTGTTTTAATTGACGGATTATTAAAATATAATGCTCCTGTTTTTGTTTTTGATATGCATGGGGAATATGTGGATGCCACATTTACAAATGGTGAAGTAAACGTTATTGAACCTGTAATAAATCCAATATATATGTCCTTTTCAGAAATTAAAAATTTAGCTAATATTAAAGGTTCAGCCCACATTCAGGAAAGATACTTCAGAAAAGCATTTAAGGAAGCCCGTGAGGTTATAAGCAGTGGCGGATCTAGCTCCAGAGACTTTTTAGAAATTATATTTGTAATTTTAGAAGGATGGTACAATGATGAAACACGCAGCTCCAACGAGAAAAATAAAATTATGGATGTTATGAATAAGGTTGAAGATTTAAGGGAAAAATATGATAATCTTTTCAATATAAATAAGGGTAATATTTTAGGAACTATTCAGATAGGCAAAGCTAATGTTTTGGATTTAAGTCAGGCTGATGAATCAATTGCTGAAGTTCTTGTAAGTCACATTATGAGAAATTCCCTTCAGTATAGGAAAAACGCAGTTCATAAGACAAGCAATAAAACACTTGATTTTCCGGTATTTTATATTCTTGAAGAAGCACATATTTTAGCTCCTAACAAAAGGGATTCAAACTCTAAATTCTGGATTCAAAGAGTAGCCAGGGAAGGACGTAAATTTGGTTTAGGGTTATGTTTGGTAAGTCAATCTCCAAAGACAGTGGACCATGACGCATTGTCCCAGATGAATAACATGATTATTTTAAGATTGGTGGAACCTGAAGACCAAAGACATGTACAGTCAGCTAGTGAAAGCCTGTCTGGAGATTTGGTAAAGCAGTTACCTTCTCTAAATGTCGGTGAAGCTATTTTAACAGGACTTATGACAAATGTTCCAACACTGGTTAAAATTGATGAATTTAAAGGCCGCAGACATGGTGGAGACTTGGATGTTGTGTCTATATTAGCTAATTTTAAAGAAGATGAAGCTGAAGAAATCAAAAAACAGGAAGAAGACAGTTTTAATTTAGGTTATGACTATTGATTCCTTTTTCCATATTACTTTTCTAATGCTACCATAGTATTAAATATATTATTAACTATATAATTAATTGTTAAATGCTTTAATTTTAGAGTGTTTATTGGTTATATAAAAATTTTAAAAGGTAATATAATGAAATTTGCACATTTGGCAGATACTCATTTAGGTTATAGACAGTTCGGATTGCTTGAACGGGAAAAAGACTTTTATGAAGTATTTGATAAAATTATAGATAAAATAATCGAAGAAAAGGTCGATTTTGTAATACATAGTGGAGATTTATTTGATTCAGCAAGACCGTCACCAAGTGCTCTTTTAGCTTTTCAAAAAGGTTTGCTTAAACTGAAAGGTGCAGGAATACCAATGTATGCAATTGCAGGAAATCATGATATTGTAAACCGTAACGGAGCTATACCTCCTCAAGTTTTATTTAAAAAATTTGGTTTAAAGTTAATAAGCCCTATTAATACAAATTATATGCATGATGATGTTTTTATTGCAGGACTGCCTTTTTATCCTGCTTCCCAAAACAAAAATCTTAAAAGCAAATTAGATGAATTATCTAAAAAAGCAGAAAATCACGAAAAATCTATTCTTGTTTTACATCAGGGAATTGACAAATATTTTAATCTACAGTATGAATTGGAAATTGGTGATATTCCCGATAATTTTGATTATTATGCATTAGGCCACATTCATAATTATATCTGTGATGATTTTGGTAATGGAAAACTCGTTTATCCAGGTTCAACTGAAACCTGGAATGTTAGTGAGTTAATAGACCTTAAAAAGAATGGTAAAGGTTTTATTGTAGTTGATTTAGACGGACCGAAAATGAATGTTAAAAGAGTTGCTATGGATATTCCCCGTGAATTTATTGTAAAAACAATTGATTATAGAAATTTAGGCGCTGAAATAGATTCCATTAAAAATACAATAAAAGATTTTGATAAACGGCCTATTTTAAATCTTAAAATTAACAATATAGATTCAAACATAGGTGAAATCTATGAATTCATTAATAGGGAACTTGGTGATTTGGCATTAATGATTAGACCTACATTCAATGTACTTGATAGGGAAGTGGATGTTGATGCCATAATTAATGATGAAAATGCTTTACGTCCTAAAGAGCTTTTAATCGATGAATTAAAGGAATATGACAGTGAAGACGTTAATAATTTAGCTGTTGAATTATATGATTTGCTTTCAAAAAATAAAACAGAGGAATCTGAGGACTTGATTAGGCAGTTTTTCAATGAAAAATACAATATTATACGTGATGATTCCGGTGAGGAAATAACTGAAAACAAAGCTGAAGACGGTCAGGTAAGATTTAGTGGGGCTATTCAATGATTTTTACAAAATTAACATTAAACAATTTCAAATCCTATGGTCATGAAGTTATTAAGTTTGGTGATGGGATTACAGTTATTGTAGGGGAAAATGGTGCTGGAAAATCTACTATTTTAGAAGCTATTAGTTTCGCATTATTTAAACAGCATACTGCTAAAAAAATTGATGATCTGGTAAGAAATGGCAGTGATGAAAATATGTATGTTGATTTGGAATTTGTTTCCAATGGTAAAGAATATAAAATTCATCGTGAAAAAACCAAATCAGGTTTGAAATCAACACTTCTTAAAAAAACTACTTCTAAAGGCCAATTTATCCCATCATGTGCTGGAGATAAAGAGGTAGCTAATGAAATCCAATCTATTTTGGATATTGATTCTGATTTGTTTTTAAATGCAATATACATAAGACAGGGGGAAATTGCAGAACTAGTTGATAAAACCTCATCTGAGAAAAAGCAGTTAATCGGAAAATTATTAGGTTTGGATTCCCTTGAAAAAGCATGGAAAAACTTGCAGCCAATTATCAGCAACTATGAAAAAACCCAGTCAGAACTTAAAGGTAAGTTATTTTCATCTGAAGAATTAAAAGAGGAATATGATCATAAAAAAGCATTGTTAGGCAGTCTTAAAGAAAAAGGACTTGATTTAGAAAAACAAATTGAAGAAGTCAAAGAGATGAAAGCTGAAAAGCAAAATGAAAAAACCAATATGGAAAGGGAAAAGGAAATCTTTGATAACTTCAATAACAATTTGGATGCTGAGAAAAAAAGATTGGAGTCTCTTGAAAATGATAAAAGAACACTTCAAGATAATTTGGATGAAATAAAAAAAGCTGAAGAGCAAATTGCAAGATTGGAAAAATTTGTTAAGAAATTGCCCCTGTATCTTGACTTTGAAAAGTCTGTTACAAGCATTCAACAGTTAGAGCTTGATAAACAAAAAATTGAAAAAGATTTGGATTCAATTGCAACACAGGAAGAACTTTTAGCAACTAAAAAAGAGGGATATAATAAATTTTTAGCAGCTGATGAGCAGATTGAAAAATTAAACAATCAAAAAATCAATCTGGAAAAAGAATTGGCTACTCTTACCCAGCTTGAAAAAGATAAAAAGCAACTTCTCAAATCAATTGAAGGAAATAGAAATGAAATTGAAAGGTTCTTTTCTGTAACTAAGGATAATCTGTATGATAACGGTTTGTCTCAGGATATTCTGACAGATGTTGATAATTTCACTCAGTTGGAAGAGGTTACTGACAACTTTAGTGAAGAAGTTTCCAATAAAGTTAAGGATTTAAGTCTTGAGATTATTTCTAAAAATGAGGAAATTGTCAAATTTAAACAGGCTATTGAAACAGCACAAAAACCTTTAGATGAATTGGGAGATGTTGAAAATAAATGTCCTGTCTGTCAGTCGGATATCAATCCTCAAAAGAAAAATGAATTGATTGATTCTTATAATAATGAAATTAAGATTAATGAAAAATCTATTGAGGAAAATAAGGAAAATATCCGTCTTTTAAATAAAAATAAAGATAGTTTTGAAGAAAAATACAACAGACTCCAGGAATTATCTAAAGATATCATAGGATATAAAAACAAATTTGATAATTTAGAAAAAGATCTGGTTAGGCTTAATGAAATTGATGACGGACTGGAATCTAAAGAGTACACCAATACTAAATTAGGCGAACTTATATTGGATATCTCTAAAGAGAAAGTTGGACGTGAAGAAAATAAAGAGGATTATGATGCATACATAAAATCAAAAGGAGCTCTTGATGTTTTAAGCAGTAAAACTGAACTTCAATATAAGTTAAATCAGGTTAATAATGAAGTTGATGTCCATGTTAAAAACATTAAATTAGCTATTGATCAGGACCCTCATTTAAGTGGGGATATGAGTACTGCTGATTTGCAGGCACGTATTACTGATTTAAAAAATAAAGAAGAAGAATTTAATCAGCTTAAAGGTTTTGTTCAAAATAAAAAGGCTCTTGAATCTCAATTAATCTCTAAAAAAGATGATATTGGTGTTTCATTAAATCAGATTGAAATCCTGAAAAATAAAATAGAAGCTTCTGTTTATGATAAAGAAAAATACGAAAAAGTAATCTACTTCTATGAAGTCTATGAAAGAAGATATGATGAATTTGCAGGTGAGCTTTCAGAAATTAAAGGTCAGGCTAAAGAATTAATAGCTAATGTTAATGTTTTGGCAGAAAAAATATTAACTAACTATAAATTCCAGCAGGAATACAAAAACACTACTGATTATATTGATTTATTAAATCATATCAGAACATTGTATTCTAAAAATGGTATACAAAAAGAATTGAGGAACCGTTCAAGGCCGGTAATTCAGAAATACACTAAAGACTTCTTTGATGAATTTAACTTTAATTATTCTGATTTAACATTGGATGAGGACTATGAAGTAACTGTATTCGGTCCTGAAGGTGAAGCTTCAATGAGTATGGTAAGTGGTGGTGAAAAAATAGCTATTGCTCTTGCTTTAAGATTAGGTATTACTAAGGCTAAGGCAAAAGGTGATTTGGAAACTATTCTTTTAGACGAGCCTACAATACATTTAGACAGCTTTAGAAGACATGAGCTAATTAATTTGTTAAAAGATATGACTGTTTTACCGCAAATGATTATTGTAACTCATGAAAGCCAGCTTGAAAATGCTGCAGATAATTTGGTTAAAGTAGAAAAAAATAATGGTATTTCAAAAGTATCTAATTAGATACTTTTTATTTTTTTTTAAGTGATTAATGTTGGGATTTAGATTCTGCCCATTTCCTCAGCATTTTTTATTGCATCTACAATACAGTTTGCATTCCATCCTACAATTGTTGATGCTTCTTTTTCTAAACTTTCAGGAACTTCTTCAAGTCCGTGAGGTCTTACAAGAACTATTGGAATATCAAAGTTTTTACTAGCTTCAATTAAATCATTAAAATTTTCCTTATTATTGTTATACAAACCTGCTAAGAGGATTATAACATCTATTTTTTCAAAAAATTCTTTATTGGCTGTTGAATAAGACCCGGAAATGGATTCTTTCCATAAAAAATCAGTTTTAGAATATATTTGCTCGGTAAATTTTGCATATTCTCTGTTTTTGTCATAGCCGTTAGTGATGATAAGACGATATATTTTATTGTCATTTTCCTCTTCAAACATTATTTCACCTTTTAAATGAGTTATGAATGTTATAATATTTATACTTGAATAACAATAGTTTATACTGTTATAAAATATAAAGGTATTTTTTTTATGAAAGCAGCAGTTATAGGTTTAGGTGTGGAAGGAAAAAAGGCAGTCAATTCTCTTTTAAGTCATGGTTGGGAGGTTTATGCCACTGATTTAAATAGTAATGTTGATTTATCAGATTTGGAATTGCCTATGATTTCAATGAATTTGGTCAGTGGTGGTGAAACTGTTTCCATTGTTTCTGATAATTTAACTGTTGATTTAGGTTTTTCAAATTCAAGTGCAATTGAAGAATGTGATGCAATAGCTATTAGTCCCAGTATGTACGGAGGAGCTTTTGCAGATAAATTGCTTGAAAAAGGCAAACTGTTAAGCAATGTTGTAACTAAACATAAAGACATTTTTACTATTGGCATTACAGGAACTAACGGTAAAACTACAAGTGTCCATATGTTAAAAAGTATTTTGGAAAATGCGGGCAAAAAAGTTTTAGTTGGCGGAAATGGTGGTGGAGGCTTTTCAGGTTACTATGATTTAATTTTAGAAGCGTCAAATGATGATTATGATATTTTACTTGTTGAAGTTTGTGATATGACACTTGATTTTTGCAATTATTGCTTTGATTTCGATATGGTGGGCCTTACCAATATTGGCAATGATCATATGGATGTTCATAAGACAATAGCCAATTATAAAAATACTTTGGTAAGATTCTTTGAAGGCAAAACGGCTTTTACAGCTTTTAATCAGGATTTCAATGCTGATTTTAAAGAAGTGGCCAGTAAAGCTATTCCTTTCTTTGAATATGATGAAAAATTGCAAGTTTGGGGCAGATTCAATGCATTAAATGCTGGTTTGGTTGCAGCTATAGCTACTGAGCTTAAAATACCTAAGGACATTATCATGGGATCTTTAGCTGATTTTAAAGCAGTTGAAGGAAGAATGAATGTTTATAAAATTAATAATGCTTCAATTTTTGTAGGTAAAACTGATAATTCAGATGCATTAACTTCAGTTTTAAATGAGAATGATTTCTATGCTTTATTTATAGGTACTCCAAGGGCTAATGAAGAACATAGATTAAGTATTTTGGATGAAGCGGTTAAATATAATCCTGAAGTTATTGTTCTGTTTCCGGGATTAGATGATACTGTTGATATGGGACTTTATCGTTTAAACAGACTTGGTTATGAGGGTAGAATTGAGGTAGCTAACTCATTAGATGAAATAATTGCTCTTATCGCTGAATTTTCTCATGAAGATGCACTTTTCATTGGAGGCAACGGTCAGGAAGCTATTATTGAGATTCAAGAAAGAATAAGGCTCTTGTCTGAAAACCTTTAGTTTGTATTCATTAGAATAAAAATATATAAATATAATAGTAACTAAATATACTATTGTTATATTATTATTGAAGGTGTTAAATAATATGAGTTATGAATGGAGAAGTACATCTATTAAGATAATATTGGCATTATTCTTTATTTCTTTACTTTTATTCGCATTTTCTTTTGTAAATCATACTGCATACACTGGTGAATCTTTTGCAAAGGATTATAATTTGCCTATTGGTCAGTCTATGTTTGAAGGGGATTCCATTTTAGGTGAAAATCAATCAATTCAATTACCTTTGTTAGGTAATTTGCCTTTTATGGCTCATCAGATTAAAAGTCTTGATTTGCAGGGTATACTAATAACTTTAACAACTGGAACTGTTCCATTTGACTTTACTACAATATCCACTGAAGGTATAGATTCTTATGGTAAGGCACAGGGATTTGAAGGTCCTGGTTATTTGACTTATGAAGGTAATCAATTAGCTGTTAAAGCTCCGCATACTTATGTATGGGGTTACAGTGCACCTTATAAGATTTTAACCAAAACATCTGATGGTGTTGATGTTGTGGAAAATGGTACTGTTGTTGAATCAATTCCTACTTCAGAAATTAAAAATACTGATTTTGGAGGCAAGTATTACAATACTACAACTATTCAAAATTGGTATAATTATGATTCCGACAAATCTAACTTCACACTGGAACGCGGAATTGTTAACTTTTCTGACGGAAGAAACAATATAAGTGCGGGTAATGTGTCCATCATATTTGGTGATAATGTGTCCGATTATGTGGCAGCATATCCTGACGGCACTCCTATTGTATTGTATATGGGTAATGTTACAGAAGAAGATGGTGAAGTTTATTCTACTTCTTTAGGTTCTCACCCTGAATATGGAGACGGAGTAAGAGAATTTAATGCAAGATCTTTTGTAGATGCATGGAATAATACAGTAATTCCACCAAATTCAAGTGGAAATGGAAAAGCATATATTGATTTTGGTTCTGCTTCTGATAGTAATGCTCCTGGAGGCAGTGCTTCTCATGGTGTATGTCCACCAGCTAGAGTATTAAGAGCAGCTGTTCTTGCTGAAGGATTTGGATTGCCGGTAGGTATGTGTGGAGATAATGATGCAGTATTATTTGGATTTAATCCTTCTGAAGATATTAAAGTTACAAATAATCATGATTATCCAGTCAAAATAGTAATGTGGACTGAAGGTTCAGGTACAGGCATGGCAATTTATGGTAAGATAGAAAGATTCATTCCAAGTTGAAGATAATTATTTATCTTTTACTTTACTTTTTTTTTAGTGTTTATTATGACAGTTTCAGCTATTATTACCGCTGCAGGTAAAAATTCCCGTATGAGAAAGGATCAGATTTCCCGAAATATTTCAGTAAAAAACAAACTTGTTCTTCCGTTTCAAAATAAAAGTGTTTTAGAGACAACTATTGATAATGCATTATCCTCAAATGTAGATGAATGTATTGTTGTATTAGGTCATTACAGTGATGAAATAAAAGAGGTTGTTTTTGATAATTATAAAGATTCTGTAAAGTTTATAGAAAATAATCCTGTTGATGTAGGTTTATCAGTATCTCTTTTAAATGGTTTAAAAAATATCAGTTCTGATTTTGCACTTTGCATAACTGGAGACCAGCCGACAGTATCAAGTGAAACATTTAATGAAATAATTAATGTTTGTAAAAATTCAGATAATCCTGAAAAAACAATAGCTGTTTTAAGACGTAGAAAAACAGGTTTGCTAGACACTGCTGAAGGATTGGGAATGCCTTTTGTGGTATTTAAGGATAATATGATAAAATATTTAGAAAATGAAAACGATAATTTAAATCCGATTTTAAGAAAAATATTTGGTGATGGTTACACTTTTTATGGAATAAAAGAAAAAAATGAGCTGGAATTATTAAATATAAATCATTATGATGATTATTTAAAGTTATTAGATAGCTTGTAGGTTTGAAATAACTTCTTCTAATTTTTCACCACTAATTCCAATGGTCATTTCATTATCTTTAATATCGGCAGCATTTCTGGAACCGTCACAGCCTAAAGTAAAATTAACTCCTCCAGTTATAAATGGATTAGCTAAAGCGTCACCACAAAGGGATTGGATACCTGCAAAATTAGGTCTTACTTTATCTCCGGAAGAATAAACAATAGTTTGAGCTAATTTCATTCCACCAACAGGTTCTGTAATTATTAAAACTACATCAGGTTTAAAAGTAGCTTCATCTAAAGGTGAATAAACAATTCCCCAGTATCTTTCTTTGATTATTGAAAGTTTTTCAGTAGCTGCTTTTGCTGTTTTTAAATCTTTAAATCTTCCTAATTCAAAATATTTTTCTCCACTAGCTAATTTAGGAGGCATATCTCTAAGACCGATAGCTCCAGCTCCGCCTAAACAGGATTGTTGTTCAATGGTACTGTAAAATTTTTCTCCATATGATGCTTTTCTAATCATTTCACAATGTCTGACTTTTTCATCTATTAAATCATAGCCTTCAGGAAGCTCTTCTTCACTGGCTAATAATTTAACAGCTACAGCTTTACAGGTTAATTTAACATTGTCTTCAAGTATCTTACTATACTCTTGATTGGTTTCTAAACTACTCATAATATCACTTATTTATATATTATTTTAAGGAATAGTAAATTCTTTTGGTTTTGTTTTTTTATTTTTACAGAATGTTTTGAAATCACATGCATCACAGGTTCTTTCATCTCCCTGTGCTTTCCATGCGTCTTGAATTTTACAGCCTTTGATTTCTTTAATTAAAGATGATTCAATATTATTCACAACATTGTCGAATTCATTTAAAGCTTTTTCAATTTCCTCATTGTTAATATTAATTATTCTGATTGATCTTGCTGTTTTAAATTCTGAACTTAATTCCGGAACCTTGGCGTCTTCATCCCAGTTTTCAATTAATGCAACATCTTTTTTAAATTCACCCTCTTTTGGAATGTCCGTCAGGTTATTGTGAATATCCTGCTGAACAACAATCAAATCCTCTTTTGACGGAACAAGTTCATTTAAATAGAAAATAATTCCTGCAACAATTGGTTTGGCATCTGCCTGCTGACGTCTAAGCCAGGCATATGTTAAAATTTGCCATTTGTGGCGAATCCATGTTTCATCATCTTCCCTTTGATTTGAAGGTCTTCTCATTCCCTTATAATCAATGATTACTTCGTATTCATCACCATCAATGCTGTTTATATGTTCCTGGAACTCTTTGTCATTTTTTAAATATTCAATGATTTTATTTCTGTAGGAATCCAATGTGGTTTGTCTGGTATTTTCAATTGTTTCATTAATTTTCAATGAGCTTAAAACATCAATAACACCATTAATTCCATAATAATTTGAACGGCTGGTGTTTTTGTCGTAATGGGGCATATTTCTGATTCCTTTTATCAGCAATTCTGCAGAATCAATCAGCGGGAATAAATGAGGACCCCAGTAATTAATAGCTCTTTCGGCTCTTGCGCTGGCTAATTTTTTATGGTCTCTTTCATTGACATCAACATTTTCATTACTTGGATGATTTGTTGAAAAGAAATGTTCTTTCGGAGGATAAAGCCCTCTTACCTGCAGCCTTGCATCAATCATATTTTCAATAGGTCTGATATCTTTTTTCCAGTCCCATGGAAACGGTGTTTTATTCAGTTCCCACTGCAGGTAAGCTTCTTCCATTACTCCGTGTATAAATTCTCCAAACCATAATTGGATAGGCATTGACGGAGGAAGAATGCCTTTATTTTGATATCTGTACTGTAAATTACAGGTTAAAAAGGAGAGCAAATCTCCAGTTAAACTATATTCCGGAATCATATATGCTTTAGATCTTGAAGATAATTTCATTTTTTAAGTCTCCTTTTTCATATTAAATATATTTCATCAAATCCGACTAATTGTTCGTCTCTGTTCCAGCCAAGGGCAACATTAGGAATTTGTTTAAGGTTATTGTTAACTGCATATCCGTCAAGTGACGGCAATAATCCAATAAGAAGTAAAACATTTTCAGCTCTGGAAAATGCAACGAAATAAAGTCTTGTTAAATCATCAAATGATCTGTCCTTTTCACTTCTTTCTGATTCTCCAAGAGAACTGAAACAACGTACACTATCTTCTATGCTTCTGTTTTTAGGTTCCAGTTTCGGAAATCTTAAATTTTGAGTATTTACTGTGTTCTTTTTAAATCTGCTGCCTACATCAACAATTACTAAAGGAAACTCCAATCCTTTAGATTGATGAATAGACATTATGTTTATTCTGTCATCAGGCAGTGTTTCAAGAAGATCTTCATCAATTCCAACCCCTCCGGTAGCTATTGGAATGAAAATATTCCATATAGCTTCAAGAACAGATTCCCTTTCGGTTTTTGAATTGGTAAATACAATATTTCCAGAATATTTATTGAAAAATCCCGTTTGTTTAATTGACCTTGTAATAGCTTCTAAGTATACAATTCCTTCAACATCATCCTGAAGTTCTTCAATCCATGTAATCAATTTATATGCTAATTCCATTAAACTTGCACTTTCTGGCCATTTGTCACGGTTTTTAGGGTGGCGGTTTTGCCATGAAATCACAAATTCAGATAATGAAACAGGTTCGTTTGGTTCAGGTTTTGATTTAATGTGGTCTATTGCCCGGTATCTCCAACGGTTCATATTTCTGTCAGCTAAATTCTGGATTTGCTTATCGGATTTTTGGATTATTCCTTGAGGATCAATGCATTCTAGAATTAATCCGCAAAATATTTCAACTTGTTTTACATCCTGCAGGTCTCTTCCTTTTGGATTAAAAACTTCAATAGGTTTTTTCAGTTTTTTAAGATTTTTCCTTAAGTAAAAATTAAATGTGGGATTGCTTCCTTTCATTTCTTTAGGAGAATATGATAAAATAGCTATGTCTGATGCAGAGCCGTATTCTTCATCTAATTTTAATGTAATTTTTTCTAAATTTTTGCTTTTTTTAGCATTATTCTGTTTTTGTTTATTAATGGATTGTAAGTTGGAATTGCCATTTAATGTGTCATAATAATCTTTATTCAATATTCTTCTGATTTTTAGAGAGGCTTCTCCATTGTTTATGAGATTATTAATTAACAGGGTTAAATCTCTGGCTAACATTTGAGGGTTATTTCTGAACATTCCTAAAACGGGCATTTTATCTTTGTCAAAATCGGGAGCAATGATTTTAGGTTTTTCATCTACTCTGGCTTTTTGATATTCTTTATCCAGTTCTACAAAATGGTTGCAGTGATTGATAATATTTTCACTGGATCTGTAGTTGGTTTTTAAATTAATTTCTTCAACATTAATTCCCAACCTGTCATGTGCACGTTTTTTGAAATTTGTAAATAAGTCTACAGTAGCTCCTCTAAAACGATAAAGGGACTGGTCATCGTCACCTACAACAGTTATGCTGCCGTTATTTTTTAGACCGTATTCGGCTATTGTAAAATAGATATCTTCCTGAATCAGATTGGTGTCCTGATATTCATCAATTAAAATGATTTTTATGTTGTCTAAAAAAATGTCCAATTTATGATTTTTAAGTTTATTTAGAAATTTAAATTCAAGCATTGGGAAATCTATAATATTTCTTTTTTTCAATTCATCTTCGTAATCTTTTATACAGTTGAGAGTTAATTTGGCTCCGCTGCCTTCTTCAAATTTATCATAGATTTCATCAAAATTCACCTGGTCATAGTACATTCTGTTTTTCATATTTAGAATGATTTCTGCCATTTTTGAAGGTTCTTCCAGTTTTTCTTTAGGTGTAAAGCTTTTAAGATATTCCTTTAAATTTTCATTTAAGTATATATTGTCTTTAAGAAGAATATTTGTCATAGCAGACTTTGTAACGAAATCTTCAATTACCAATGGCTGATTCGTTCCAGGCTCTCTATGAATTCTCAGTAAATCTTCAGCTACACTGTCAGTAGTTCCAATATTGATTTTGTTTAAATCTATCTTTTTTTCAATGAAATCCATTAATTCCATTTCTTTAACAGGATCATCTTCAACAATGTTGTCTAAAAGATAGTTTTTAATTTGATCTCCCCAGCTTAAAATACGTGAATGCAGTTCATTTGCTGCTTTTCTAGTAAAAGTAGTTGCTAAAATTTCATCTGGAGCAATATCATCAACAAAAATATATTTAAGTATTTTAAGTACAATTACAGTAGTTTTTCCGGATCCTGGTCCTGCTACTATGAAAAGAGATTCATTTGCATGAGATGAAATGGCTTTTTTTTGATCTTCATTTGAAGAAATGTTCCTTTTCAGTGTGTTTACAACAATATCTTCAAATTCTTCGTAACTAATCATTGTTGTCCTCATTTTGTTAATTATTTATTATTTATATATGTTAACTATATAAAATACTCTACAGAGCATTTGATAAGTATCATTTACACGAATAATTTAAATATTTAATTTATTCATATATTATTTATTAATGGATAACTTTTTTTCAAGATTATTATGACCAAATCAACAATTGATATGTTTAAAAATGATGTGAGGTACAGGGACAGAATAGCTCATGTAGAAACTATTCCTGCCAGAAAAGCTAGCTATAAAAAAGTTGATAATTTAAATCCTAAAATTGTTGATTATTTAAAGTCAAAAAATGCTAAATTATATAAACATCAATCAGAAACTTATGAGGCCATTCAAAATGATGAAAATGTAATCATTACAACACCTACAGCTTCAGGTAAAACATTGGCTTTCAATTTGCCGATTATGGAAACAATGATTGAAGATGAAGATGCCACAGCATTATATATTTACCCTGCAAAGGCTCTCTCAAACGATCAGCTCCATGTTTTGGAAAATCTTGAAAAATCCCTGGACATTAAAATTAATCCTAATACATATGACGGGGATACTCCAAAATCCAAAAGATATGATATTCGTCAAAAATCAAGGATTATTCTAACAAATCCCTATCAGCTGCATCTTATTCTGTCCTGGCATCACCAGTGGAAACGTTTTTACAGCAATCTGAAATTCATTGTCATTGATGAATCCCATTATTATAAGGGTATTTTCGGCTCAAATGTGGCTTATCTTATTCGAAGACTAAAAAGAATAGCTAATTTCTACGGAGCAAATCCTCAGTTTATATTATCTTCTGCAACATTGGCCAATCCATTGGAACTGGCTAACAGATTAACAGGTGAGAAGTTCAGATTAGTGGATAATGATACATCTCCAAGCGGAGAAAAAGATTTTATATTGTACAATCCATTCAGAAATTACAGAAGAAAAAAACACAACAGTGAAGAGGCGCCTTCTGTACACATTGAAACAGAAAATATATTTGTTTACCTGATGTTAAAAGACATTCAAACATTATGTTTTACTGTTTCACGTAAAATAACTGAATTAATAGCTATGTGGGCTAAAAAAGACATGGATAATATTAAGAAAAAATTGACCCACAGAATAACTGCATATAGGGCAGGTTATCAGGCAGATGAAAGACGTGAAATTGAGGACGGATTGAAATCACGTAAATATCTTGGAGTTACATGTACAAATGCTTTGGAATTAGGTATCAATATAGGTTCACTTGATGCAGTTATTATTTCAGGATATCCCGGAACTATGATTTCCACATGGCAGCAAAGCGGAAGGGCAGGCAGAAGCAATCAGAAATCATTAGCTATTTTGGTTGCCTTTGAAAATCAGCTAGACCAGTATTTTATGAATAATCCTGATTTCTTTTTTGATAAACCTCATGAAAATGTAATAATTGATTTGTCAAACCATATATTGCAGGAAGCCCATTTATTGTGTGCCGCTAAAGAATTAACTCTTAAAAAAGATGAAGCTATGGATTATTTTGGAGTGGATAAAGAAGTCCTGGACAAATTGGTTTCTAAAAAGGATTTATATCAAAATCCCCGTGGAGATTATATTTACCCATATGATGACAATCCTGCAATGTCACATTCTCTTGATCAGTTATCCAATGATGAATTCAGAGTAATGAATAATGGTAAACTTTTAGAGGTTATGGAACGCTCACAGGTTTATAGGGAAGCACATGAAGGAGCTATTTTAATTAATAAAGGTGAAACATATCAGGTAGACAGTGTTAATTTAGCCAGTCATTTTGTAAATGTTTCTAAAAACACTGTAGATTATCATACCATGGTTTTAAATAAGGTACATATCAATATTGAGAAAAAATTATCCAAAACAAAATACGGCAATTTAAAAATCCATTTCGGTGAATTAACTGTAGAGGAAGACTATTACAGATATAAGAAAATGCATTTTTCAAAAGTAATCGGACAGTTTAATTTAGATTTGCCACCTTTAAAATTCAGAACAAAAGGATTATGGTTTACAGTTCCACGTGAAGTTAAAAATAATCTTGAAGATTTATATAAAGGTGAAGAGGAAGTCTTTGAAGGTGGACTTCACGGTGCGGAACATGCATTAATAGGTTTGTTTCCGCTTCATGTAATGTGTGACAGATTTGACATTGGAGGATTATCTACAAATTATCATGAAGACACTCAGGAAGCTACAATATTCATTTATGATGCTTATGAAGGTGGAATTGGAATAACACAAAAAGCTGTTGATGTATTTGTTGATTTGTTAAAATCTACAAGAGATTTGCTTAAAAATTGTAGCTGTCATGACGGATGCCCTTCATGTATTTATTCTCCGAAATGCGGAAATGATAATAAGCCACTTCACAAAAAAGCAACTGAATATATTTTAAATTATATGTGCAATCTGATTTCACAAAATCCTGAAGAAACAGCTATTGAAAAAGTTGAGGAAAATGAAATTGAAGAGATTTCTACTAATGATATAACTCTTGAAACATTATATGAAGAAGCTTATGATTTATATTCACAAGGAGATTATTTCAACTCAAAAGAATCATTAAATGAGCTGGTTGAAATTGATGATGAATATGCTGATGCATGGGCTTTATTTGGTAGAATATTATATGAACAGGGTGACAGAAATGGAGCCAAAATGTTTACAAAAAGGGCTCTAAAAATTGACTCTGCCAACGAAGATGCTAATGAATTATGGTTAGAATTAAAATAATTTATTTTATTTTTCTTCGTTTAACCTATTACATTTTTTTTGAATATTAAATGGAAATACAGTAGGAAACTTTAAATATTTTCAATGTTAATATATAACGACTCTTTCAAAAACTTTGTTGATTTGAAATTTTTTAATGAAAATTAGTTTGTAATTTTTAATTTTGCTTAAAAATAGTTAAATTTAATAAATAGGTGGAGTAAAAGTTTTTATTATGCCTAACCAAAAAACAAATACTCCAAATACTATTTTAGATGTTAAACAATATATATTTTGCGATTTTAATGATGGATTAGTCCTTTCAGATCCTCGTTTTGTGAAAATTTTTAAATCCTGTCAAAAAGTTTTAAAATCTTTTGATTTAAGTTTTAAGAAGGATGTTCCTTATTTTAAAATGAGTTTAGATTGATGTCCACATTGTGGAACTCGTCATGTTGTTAAATATGGTTTTACAAAAAGAACATTGGTATTTAAAGAAATTTGTAAAACTAAAGTGAAGGTTCAGCGTTATATTTGTAAACGATGCAGTAAAACCTTTCAAACTGATTTAACAAGTCTTGTTGATAAAAACAGTAATTTTACAAATGAATTGAAAAGTGAATCTGAACATTTGATTTCAGATTATTTGGGAAGCTTGAAAAATGTTTGTAAATCTTTTAAAAAATTCTTTGGAATCACTGTTTTACATCAAACAATTGAAAATTGGCTTTTTGTTAATGAAAACATTTTAGAATTTGATTTAGGACGTTGCTCGGGTTATTATGTCTTCGATGTAGAATGGATAAAAATCAACGGAGAATGGAAATATCGACACACATTACTATATTCTATTTCAAATTGTATTGTAGCCGATGCAGTTTACGATACTGAAGATGAAAACACTGTTGAGAAGTTTTTAAGAGAATCAACAGCAAATAAAAATAAAATCGCAATCACAACAGATTTGGATAAAAAATATGCATCAATTATCGCAAAATTAGGTTTTAAACATCAATTATGTATTTTTCATACTAAAAAAAGTTTAAATAAACAATTAAAAACTTTTAAAGACAGAAATCATATTTCTGACGAAGAATATCAAGAATGTCACAAACAACTGAAAATGATCAAAGATTTATTCGATTTAAATGATTATAATGAATTCAAAAAGGAAGTACACTCATTAATTAATAGTAAAGATGATTTTCATCCAGTTATTTATAAAATAATTAGAAAATCAATCTTTCCAAGATATAAAAGCTTCATTCACCACTTAAAAGATAAACGAATTGAAAAAACAAGTAACAAAATTGAAAATGCCTTTCAAAAAACAATGCCAAAATCCAGAAAACGAATATTCAAGACCAAACGAGGCGTTTTAAAACGAATATATCGCAGAGATCTAATTTGGAATGACAATCGCAAAAAGGATTTTGAAAATCAACAAAGTTTTTGAAAGAGTCTCCAACTGATATATTTATTATCTGACATATTATATCATTTATATAAACAAGATAATAAATTTGTTGGAACTCAACATTAACATTAACGATTAGATTTCATTATTTTAGAGTTAAATTACACTCCAATAATTAGAAAAATTAAATTAATAATAAATCCAAATTGTTAAATAACTAATAGTTATTGGTGAGAATATGGGCCTTATTGGTTTTGACAATACATGGTACTGTGATAAATGCAATGCACGTTTCAAGGATGAAGATGATTTTATTTACTGCCCATACTGTGGGGATGTTTTAAAGAATGACTGGTATCAAATGACTTTACAATCTATTGAAGAATTTTTCAATAAGGCTTCAAAAAGCATTTGTGAAGAGTGCGGGGAAGAATTTGATAAAGACTATAACTTCTGCCATCTTTGTTCAAAAGAACTGAAAAAAGAAAATATTCCTTTTAAAATAGAAGAAGATAATTCAATTACTGCTGACTGGAATGGTGAAAAAACCGTGATATTTGATAAAGACATGTTTATATCTCATCCTCATTTTTCAGGAAGTGCTGTCATTAAAAGTTTTGAATTCAAAGAAAATATAGATTATAAACTAATGAAACTGGGATTAAAACCTTCTGAAAAACTAACATATAATGAGACATTCTCCATGTTTGTTTCCCTAGAAGGAGCAGGAAGGATAGTAAATGGTGTAATAGAATTTATTCAAGATGATTCCAGGGAATATGATCCAGGATACATGCACGTTTATAAAATCAGAGAAGATTTATATGTTGTATTGTCTGTAGATTATGTGGTGTACTAAAAATTTTAAATTAGAATATGGGTTTAACCGAATAAGTGATTTTTATGAAAAGAATAACAGATTATAATATTAAATATGCTCCCGACGAAGATATAATTAATATTTTGAAAACAAATCATCTAATCATTGTAAAGGGCGTTAATGCTCAAGATAAGATTTTAAATTTATTATTTAATCTTAAAACTGATGCATTAGGTTTAGTGAATGGTAAATGTTTTGATATTGAAAAAGAAGAGGATATTTTAAAGGAATTAAATATGGAAAAAGTTCTTTTTAGGCAAACTACACCATTTTTAGTTTTGTCTCATGGAGGAAAATTAATTTTTAAATTAAAAGATGATATGGCTATTTCTGTCATTATAAAAGCAGAAGATGGGTGGCCTGTTTACCATGTTAGAACATACTCTCCTAATGAAAAAGAAATTTTATTTGATAAAGAAAGTGATGACGACATAAATCTTAATATTCATGAATTCAAACCAAAATTTACCAGTATTTCTGATGTAAATCAGGCACTGAAAGGTAAAAAAATAAACTTAGATAGAACTATGGCTCGTGTGAGTATGCCTGATTTTTATGCTGGACCCACTGTTGAGGTTGAAGGTGATGGAATATACATACATACAGTATATGCAATAAAAGGATATGTTGCCAGTGAGATTTATGAATATGAAATCTATGACAATGACTTTGTTACTGTTGGAATACAATCTGGTTTAGGAGATTATGATTTAAGATTAAGTCCACAATGTTACACTGGAGATGAAGCTGGCGATTATGGAATTGAGGTTGATGATGATGGTACAGTTTACTTATGTGAAAATACTGGTGGTATGTTTGGAGGAGTAAGGAGAATACGTGATTTATCAGAACCTTTAAATGCTTTTGTTGTTGAAATTCTGATGAATACACTTGTTTTTGAAGATTCCTTATTGGATGAAAGTGTGATGTATTGTCCTGATTGTGGGGAATCCTATGATAATGATGAAGAATTATGTCCCGATTGTGGAACAAAATTAGTCACAGAATTCGAAATTACTATGTTAGAATACAAGGGATTACTGTAAAAAATCAACTGTTTTATATAATTATTAATTATTTTATTGAAGAGAAATAATAAAATTATAATTTATTCATGTTTTTATTATGAATCCACTCACGATGTTTTCCAATAGCTACTCTGACAATAACATCAATCAAATCAGTTTCATCTTCCTTTTTAAAATAGTAATAGGCCGGTCCTTCTAGCATTTGCCTTAAATCATATAATGGTTTTGGTTTAACTGCATCGGGATTCATCAATCCATAATTCTTCAATATCTTCACATTATCTGTTTCATATTTCTCCAGCTCGGATTTCTGAACTTTAGTAGCTACAGTCTTTTCTTTTTTGTCAAATATCTTAGCTATTTGAGATGAATCAATTAATATGCTAGATTCTATTAATAATAATGTTATTTCTTTTCCTTTAACGGTTATGGTTGTTGGATGTGAATTTTCACTATCTAATATTATTTTCATTTTTATAGCCTCATTTATATAATATAGCTACTTTATTAAATATATTTTTTCAAAATAGAATATTATTAATATGTGTGTAAAACATAATTATCAATAATAATCATGATGTGATATTATGGATGAAAATGTTAAAGTTTTTGAACCTAAATTTGTTAGTATTTCAGATGTTAAACTGGAATTAAAAGATAAAGAAATAGATTTGAGAAAAACAATTGAAAAAGTAATATCAAAAGATTTTGGAATAGGAGAGTGCTGTTTAGTTGTAGTTGAGGACCATGATGATGAATGGTATATTCAATTTGATTTAGAGCGATATACTGATGAATACTATGATAAACTGGAAGAACTTAAAGATGAAGGTAAATGGATATATATCCAAGCAGTATATGCAAATAGGGAAATTGCAGGCCATACTGAAAATATTTATCAATATGAAGTTTCTGATGAGGAATATGAAAATGATGATTATGTAAGCGTTGGTGTAGCTTCCTGTTTAGGAGATTGTGATTTATTATTAAGTGGAGATTATTATGCTGGAGATGATACTTCCGATTATGGAATTATGATTGAAAATGGTAAAATAAATTTTGAAATGTTTATTGGAGGAATGTTTTCATCAATTGATCCGATAACTGATTTATCCGAACCATTACATGCATTAGCTATTGAAACAATGCTTGATATAATCGAGTTTAAAGACTGAATATTTAAAAAAAGCTGGGAGAATGGTCAGTCCCAGCTTTCATGGATTTGGAGTAAAAAACTCTTAGCAGAAGATGTTAGTGAAGAAAAAGCAATTAAAACTTCACCAAATCAACCATTGAGATTTTTATATTCTTTTTCCCTACACGCATCCCTAACGAAAGGGTCAATATATTTAGGAGTTAAATATGGCTCATGCTCTGAAATTACCTTTGATAATTCTATTAGGTGCGTTCATTAACACACCGACAGAGGAAAGTATGAATAGCTTTGTATACATTGGCAATTCATCACGGATGTCTTTTCTCATGAATTCAATCAATGGATAGAAATCGTACATCTCACCGTCAGGACCTAAAGGTGCAACGGTTGTTCCTGTAGTCCTGGAGTATAACAATTTCATTCCTGGGTTAATGTAGTCCATACCGATGTAGGTTTTGTCCCCCATCTCGGAACCCCCATCACAGACAGCAGTTCCAAGGATGTCAATGTTGTCAACGCCATAATAACTTTTAATTAATTCAACTGGTTCGACTTGCCTATTGCTTTCGAATATGTCTGATTTTAAAGTGGTTAATGATTTGTAGCTCACGGCCATACTGTTTAAGTTAGCATAGCTTCCAGCTGATTCCTTGAACTTCTCTTGGGCTTTAAGGATGGTCATACCAGTATCGTCACCGCTTTGGAAGTTGTAGGTTGCAACTTTTGAAGAATTCATTATCATATCAATGGCTGCCTTTTCAATGCTTCTGCCGATTAATACGCCAACGTCCTGAAGCATATCATTAACGGAAATTAAATTGGAATCAAGCATTTGAGCAGAAACGTTTAGGACCCCGCCAATGGTATCAATGGAGACTGTTTCGCTAATTGGTTTTCTAACGTTTAATTCCTGAAGTGTAGCACCAGGAGCAATATCTTTAGCCTCACCCAACACACCAGATTGAATAGCTTCTTCGATATTGACTCTTTGAGACATGTAAGTGTAATACTGACTGTTTTCCTGTATCTCTTGCTTTGGAAGTAATCTGGTGAATTTCATCCATTTAGCTGAAGTATCGGCCACTATCTGTGCCATCACTTCGTTTTGTACTTTAGCATCATTTCCTTTAGTTAACATTAACATATCCTCCTATGGTCTGCAGGTACCTTTCAAGGCAAGTCCAGGTTTATTTAATAATATACCTACTTTACTTTGTATAAATAACTTTGTATATTGAGGTAACTCATCGTAAATATCTTTACGCATTATTTCAATGATAGGATAGAAGTCTGCTATGTTTTCATCGCTTGTAATAGGTGCAACAGTAGTTCCTGAAGATTTTGAATACAATACTGTTAACGGAGCATTACGGAGATCAAAACCAATGTATTGTTTGTCACCTATAAGAGATCCGCCATCCGCTTGGGTTGTTCCCAAAAGATCGATATTATCAATACCATAGTACTCTTTAATGTTTTCAACAGGCTGAACTAACTTGTTGGATGAGTAAGCTAATTGTTTCACATAGCTTAAGGTTTTGTAGGACTCGGCCATTATTGTTAAATCAGCACCTGATCCAGCATTGCCTTTGAAAGCTTCCTGTGCTTTGATGACAAATTTACCGTAGGCATCCATAGTATCCTGAGTTTCACTGGTATTGTAAACCGGAACGTTTGGAGAGCTTATTAAAGTATCGTAGATGTTATATTCAATACGATTAGCAATAACAGTAGCTACATCACCTAACAAGTCTTCAAATGAAACAATATCACTATCAAACACATCTTTATTAACATTAAGGACACCACCAACAGTATCAATACTGATAGTGTCTGTTACTGGCTTTCTGATGTTTAACTCTTGTAAAGATGCACCTGGAGCAATGTCTTTAGCTTCTCCAAGTAAACCTTTTTTAATAGCTTCATCAAGATTAATGTTTTGTCTAAAGTAGGTGTAGTAGTCGGAGTTCTCTTTGATTTCTTGTTTAGAAAACAATCTAGCTAATTTTAACCTCTTTGCAGTTTCATCCGTAATAGTTTGAGCTATTACCTCGTTTTGTACTTTAGTATCATTTCCTTTTGTAATCATTCATTATCACCTTAAGTTTGGCCAGTAGTTCCAATATCGTATGGTCTGAATACTTCAATGTATTTGTAATCATCTGAGCTTGCAACAGGATGCATTGCTATATATTCACCGTCTTCTGATTTGATGGCTCCAGTGCTGGTTAAAGCTATTCTGTCATTAACGGCAATGTTTGATAAACCACTGGCTAATTTTAATCTGAATAAATGTCCCAATACCAATATTGCGGTTTTTCTTTTACCACCAGTCATGGTGACCGGATCGTTGACTGCAATGCCCAAAATGATTTCATCTTCAGCTGCAGTATATTTTTTAACTGTAGGTTTTCCGATATCTGAATTGGCTGATAATATTACAGCATCATCGACCTTGATTTTATTGCCTGCATACTCATATCCAGGAGTTTCTCCAGTAGGAGTAGTAACGGTGGTTGCAGTAATTGTACCTTCATCTAATAAGAAAGTTGTGAGTTCTTTTCTTTCTTCAAGTAAAATAATTGAATCTGCCATTATATATGTCCTCCACTTAAATCTTAATATTACTTAATTTATTACTTATAATATATAAAGATTTATATATAATGGCTACTTTTTTAAAAGTTTTGTGAAGATTGACATTAACATTAACAGTTAAAAATCAAGTCACCAATTTTCTGCATCAATAATAGATTGCTCTGCTTCGCCACTTTCAATCATAGCAATACCTATATCAAAATTAGTTTTAATATCACTCATTAATCTTAGTTCAGAATCCCAAACTTCATTTTCATGCTCACGAGTAATACCCCAAAGACTTGCATCAAGTTCACCTTCAATTAAATCTTCAGCCAGCAATTCCTCATAAATTGAAAAGTATTTGACTTGAATCTCTTCACACAATTTCTTAAGCTGTTCATAATCATTAATGAGATCTTCTACTTGAAGTCTATGAAATTTGAATCTAGCATAATCATACATTAGTTTCATCTTCCTGAAACTATCAAGAACTTCTTTTTCATCATCTTCAAGTCCATCATATGTTCTTATTTTTTCTTTATTCATAATAATCACTATTTATTAGTTGAATAAAGACATATAAAAGCTTTTTGATATAAGTATGGAGCATTATTGCTTTCAACTTGTAATTTTATAAGTTTAAAATCAATATTATATTAACATGTGCAAAAAGTAAAATAATTAAATATTAGATTTTTCACGAATTAAATTTTTAAATTCTGAAACATGTTCTTCAAAATCATCTAAAGATTTAACTCCAGTAATAGTGATTTTTCCACTACCAAAAAGAAGATAAGTAATACCATACTTGTCTTTAAAATTCATACCTGGAAATACTTCAGGTTCATAAGAAGCATCATAATTAGTTAATTCAATGATTAATTTCTCTAAATCTACTTCAAAGTCTAGTTGATCCATGTAAACCCGATTGTTAATATTAATATTTTTAATATTATTGTCTACCTCATATTCTTTAATATAAGAAACAACATGGTTAGCTATATCAATTATTTCTTGCTCACTCTTTGCTCCTGTGATTAAGAATTTGCCTGAACCATAAAAAGCAGTATATTTATTATATGGAGGTATTTTAGATTTAACCCAATGGTGTGCTCTTTCAACATTAGGTAATTTAATCAAAATCTCTTCTAAATTAAATGGTTTTTCCATCTCAACTGTTGCAACAATATTTACTACTTTCATTATAGTTCTCCCTAAATAATTTTTAGATATAATTTATTCATTAATTTTTTCATATATCAATTCCTTAAATTCTTCAACATAATTTTCAAGATTATCTAAAGATTTAACTCCTGTAATTGTAATTTTGCCACTATTAAATAATAAATAAGTAATACCGTTTGAATCTTTAAATTTTAATGCTGGAAATTGTTCTGGTTCATAAGAAGCATTGTATTCAAATAATTTCATAATTAATTTGTCTAAATTAATTTTATATTCTACTTGATCGATTAATACATAATTATTCACTTTAATAGCCTTAATTGAATTAGAAATTCCATGTTGTTTTAAATATTTCAATAACTCATTAGCTAAATTATTTAATTCATCATAGCTCTTAGTACCTGATATAAAGATTTTTCCACTTTTATATAATGCTATATAATTATTATTTGGAGAAAATCTCATTTTAACCCAACTCATACAGGGTTCAGTTTCGGGTATTTTATCTAAAAGTTCTTTCATGATGAACTTTTTTTCCACTTCAACAATTGCAACCATACTAACTATTTTCATCAAATATATCTTTGTAATTAACTTATTATTATATATGGAGAACAATTATAATATGTTACTCACAAAAATAAATATTATATTAAATGTAAGGTGATAATTTGACAAACATTAATGAAATTTCAGGATTTATATGGAGTATAGCAGATTCTGTTTTAAGAGGGTCATACAAAAGAAATGAATATCAAAAAGTAATACTGCCATTCACAGTATTGAAAAGATTTGATAGTGTATTAGAATACTCTAAAAAAGATGTTGTAGATACATATGAAACTAATAAAGGTAAAACACCAGTCCTTGAACCAATCCTCATGGCCAAAGCAGTTGATGAAAATGGACGTGAATTAGGATTCTATAATTATTCTAAATTTGATTTTAAAACATTATTACAAGACCCAGATAACTTAGAACAAAACATTACCTACTACATTAATAGTTTCAGTAAAAATGTAACTGATATTCTTGAAAACTTTGACATTGAAAAACAAATAGCTAAACTCTCAAAAGCAAATTTATTATACTTATTAATTAAAAAATTCAATGAAACTGATATAGATTTATCACCTAAACATATTTCTAACCATGACATGGGAACAATATTTGAAGAACTCATTAGGAAATTTTCAGAAACATCAAATGAAGAAGCAGGAGAACATTTCACCCCAAGAGATGTGGTAAAACTCATGACAGAGTTACTTTTTGTAGGCGAAGATGAAGCTTCTGGAAGTATTAAGTTAATATATGATCCTGCTTGTGGTACTGGGGGAATGCTTACTAGTTGTAAAGAATTCATAACAAAGAACAATCCCGATATTGATGTTGTATTATATGGTCAAGAAATAAACGATGAAATATATGCAATATGTAAAGCAGACATGCTAATGAAAGGAGAAAACGCTGAAAACATCAAAGGACCCTCAAGCACTCTATCTGACGATCAATTACCATCAAATAAGTTTGATTACATGATTTCAAATCCACCATATGGTCGAGATTGGGAACAAGATAAACAAAAAGTAGATAAAGAAGCTGAGGAATTTGGATTTGATGGAAGATTTGGTGCGGGATTACCAAGAAAAGGTGATGGACAACTACTCTTTATTCAACACATGATATCTAAAATGAAAGATAATGGTAAATCTAGAATTGCGGTTATTACTAATGGTTCACCTCTGTTTGCTGGAGATGCTGGTTCAGGTGAAAGCAATATTCGTAAATGGATTTTTGAAAACGATTATCTTGAAGCATTAATTGCTTTACCTGATCAATTATTTTTTAATACTGGAATAGGAACCTATGTATGGGTATTAACTAATGAAAAAACCTCACAAAGAGAAGGCAAAGTACAATTAATTGATGCACGTGACGAATTTGAAGGTATGCGAAAATCACTTGGTAATAAAAGACATTTGATTACTGATGAATCAATAACAAAAATTATTAAAGCTTATGAAGATTTTAATGAAGGGAATAACGTCAAGATATTTTATAATGAAGATTTTGGCTATACAAAAATTACTGTAGAGCGCCCAATGCAACTAAATTATCAAGTAACTCCTATCAGGCTTGAAAATTTATATTCCTATAATCAATTTAAGAAGTTAGCGGAGAGCAACAGTAAAGATTTAGAAACTAGACTTAATGAAGAAGATGAAGGTAAAAAACAACAAGAAGCAATAAAAGAAGCATTACTAACAATTGGTGATGATTTATATACTGATTGGGATATTTTCGAAGTTAAAGTTAATAAAGCTTTAAAATCATTTGATTTAAAACCTGCTTTTATAAAAAATATTATTGAAAAATTATCTGAACATGATGACACTGCTAAATATGTAACTGATAAACGAGGAAATCCTAAACCAGATAGTAATTTAAGAAGCACTGAAAAAATACCTTTAGTACGAAATATTGACGACTATTTTGAAGATGAAGTACTAAAATATTATCCTAATGCTTGGTATGAACCTAAAAAGAATAAAATTGGGTATGAAATCAATTTTACTAAATTTTTCTATTCATATAATCCGCCACGTTCCTTAGAAAGTATTGGTTCAGATATAACAAAAAAAACAAATGATATTAAAGAAAATGCTGAGAGAATTAATACTATATTAAATAAAAATAAATATGCTTCTGATTTAGAAATACCTGAAACATGGATTTCTGATAAAATTAAACATCAAGTTGAAGATAAACCCTATTCAATTGTTGATGGTCCTTTTGGAACTCAATTACATAATGATGAATATGTTGATGAAGGCGTTCCGGTTGTTCGTATAGTTAACCTAAATTATGATGGTAATTTTGATCCTGAAAAACTTGTTTTTATTACTGAAGAAAAATATCAAACACTAAAAAGAAGTTCTGTAACTCCCGGTGATTTAATAGTAGCAAAAACTGGAGCAACAATAGGAAAGGTTGGTGTTTTTGAAGGTTATGAAAAAGGAATTATTGCCTCCAGTTGTTTAAAAATATCATTAAATAATAAAATTTCACCAGAATTCTTTAAATATTATTTGATTTCAGATTATTGTCAAAAACAAATCTTGCTTTCATCATCAGGTTCAACAAGAGATACAATAAATATGGAACAAATAGCTAATCTGGATATTTTATTACCAAAGACTTCAGATGAACAAAATAAAATAGCAAATTATTTAGATGATAATATAAATGAGATAAATAAAAATATTGACACATGTAAAGAGTATTTGGAGTTATTAGAAGAATATAAAACTTCATTGATTTATCATGCAACAACTGGTAAAATAAAATTTGAGGAATAATTATGAGTACTGATACTTCAGAAAAGGGCTTTCAAAAAGATATTATAAATTATCTTACAAGTACAGGTTATGAGAAAAGAAAAAGTATTGATTATAATGTTGTTTCTTGTTTAGATGTTGAATTAGTTTTAAGATTCATCCATACTACCCAACCTAAAGCTTGGAATAAATTTGCAGGAATACATAAAACAAATCCCGAAGCTAGTTTTATTAGTTCATTAATGAAACGAATAAATAAATATGGAACTATTGATGTTTTACGTAATGGCTTTAGAGATTCCGGAACTAAGTTTTATTTATTTTATCCTCCACCTAACAATAATTTAAATCCTGAATTAAAAGCTAAATTTAATCAAAATATCTTTTCTGTTGTTGATGAACTAGAATATGAAAATAAAGATAAAGGCAATAGGCTCGATTTAGTTATTTTTATCAATGGTATCCCTATATCAACTATTGAACTAAAAAATACTTTTTCACAAGGCGTGGAAAATGCCATTAAACAATACAAAAAGGATCGTGATCCTAGAGAACAATTATTTAAAAATTGTTTAGTTCATTTTGCTATGAGTAATGAAAAGATTTACATGGCAACTAAACTAGCTGGGTCAAAAACAAGATTCTTACCATTCAACAAAGGCATTATCAATCCTGATGTTGAAGGTGACTATAAAACATCTTACTTATATACTGAGATATTACAAAGGAATCAATTATCTCGTTTGATTAATAATTTCATTTTTGAAGAAGAGGATATTGTTATATTTCCTCGTTTCCATCAATTAGATTGTGTCAACACTTTATTAGATAATCCTGAACCGGGACATAACTATCTCATACAACATAGTGCAGGTTCTGGAAAAACAAAAACAATTGCGTGGTTAGCGCATGGCCTATTAAATAAATTTGATAACAATAACAAACGTGTTTACAATATGGTCATTGTAATTTCTGATAGAAAAGTTATTGATGCACAATTACAAGATCAAGTTAAAGCTATTGAAAGAAAGCAAGGCGTTGTGGAAAAAATTGATAAAGACTCCAGACAACTTGCTGAAGCTATTAAATCTGGAACTAATATTGTTGTTACAACATTACATAAATTTTCATATATCCTAGATAAAATTGAAGATATTGAAGACCGAAATTATGCTATTATCGTTGATGAAGCACATTCGTCTCAAACTGGTTCTCATGCAAAACATTTACGTGAAGGATTAACTACTGCTGAAGCAGATGCAGATGTTTTAGATGAGGCTGAAGATGAATACGATGAAGAATTACTAAAACAAATGGAAAAACGTAGAAACACGCCAAACTTATCATTCTTTGCTTTTACTGCAACACCGAAAGCTAAAACATTAGAAATGTTCGGATGCAAGGATTCGTCATTTGGAGATTTCAGGCCACATCATCTTTATAGTATGAAACAGGCTATTGAAGAAGGATTTATCTTGGATGTTCTTCAAAACTATTTAACTTATCCTACCTACTTTAAATTAGTTAAAACTATTGAAGATAACCCCGAGTTTAATGAAGAAAAAGCTAAGAAAGTATTAAGAAAATTTGTTGAATTACATCCTCATGCAATAAAAGAAAAAACAAGTATTATTCTTGATCACTTCATGAATTCCACCAGACATAAGATTAAAGGTACTGCTAAAGCAATGTTAGTCACTAGTGGAAGAAAAGAGGCAGTATTATACAAACTTGAATTTGATAGACAAATCAAAGAAAGAAAATTACCAATAAAAGCTTTAGCTGCATTTACAGGAACAATAAAACATGACACAATAGAATACACTGAGGCTAACATTAATGATATAGGTAAGAAATCAATTAAAGAAGCATTCAAAGGAGATGATTATAAAATCCTTATAGTAGCTAATAAATTCCAAACAGGATTCGATGAACCATTACTTCAAACAATGTATGTTGATAAAAAGTTAAATGGTGTGGCTGCAGTACAAACCCTAAGCAGATTAAATCGTATAGCTCCAAATAAAAATGATACACTAGTTATTGACTTTGCAAATGATACGGATGTTATCCGTAAAGCATTTGAACCTTATTATGGTGAAACCACTTTGGAAGGAGAAACAGATTATCAGAAGTTATATGAATTACAAGAAAACATTTATGACTTCTACCTGTTTGATGAAGAGGAAGTTGAAGAATTCTTTAAAGCATATTCTAAAGAAGTTCCTCAAGCTGAACTACATAACTTATTATCTGAACCAGTAAAGAGATTTACTGGCCGTGATAAAGAAGACCAAGTTGAATTTAAGAAAAAAATCAGAAGATATCAAAGCATATATTCATTCATGGCACAGTTACTGCCGTTCAGTGATTTAAGTTTAGAAAAGCTTTATCTCTATCTTAAATTCTTATCTAAGGTATTGCCAACTATAAATAATCCTTTACCATTTAATGTCCTTGAAGATGTAGATATGGATTCATATAAAATTGATACACGTGCTGAAGAGGAATCAATAACACTTGGTGAAGGTGAAGGTACTTTAAAACCAATGTCACCATCAGACCCAGGTTATAGGCCAGAAGAAAGATTAAAATTATCCGAAATTTTAGAAGCACTTAATCAAGCATTTGGAACTGATTTTACAGATGCAGATAGATTACTTGTATCACAAATAACTGGAAACATGTTATCTGATGAAGAATTAATGAATAAAGTACGTAATAATCCAAGAGAAAATGTTGAAGCTATATTTGATAAATTTTTTAATAGAGAGTTAGTTCATATTTTTGAAAGTAATCAGAGTTTCTACACTAAAATTATTTCTAATGAAGAATTAAGTGATAAATTAAAACAAGATTTATTAGACTTTATATATGAAGAACAAGGTGAAGCAGTATGAGCGAAATAACAAAATGTTTAAATGAATGGAATGCAACACTTGAAGCATTGGGCCAAGGAAAGCAAACAATATTGATAAGAAAATATGGAACAACTTTAAATGAATTTTTACTTTATCCAACTATTAGTTATGCTAATAAAGAGGATGTTTTAGATTCATTTCAGGATAAAGAATTTGTTAAGAATAATCTTTTACCTACTGGTGAAAATAAAACTTATGAAGTAAAATATTATGCAACAGTTGAAGAAGTTATTGATAAATCTTCAACAAGAATTGGTGCATATAATAAGTTTCATATTTGGACCAATAATCATGTTAAAGATTATCTTGGAGGGGTTAATGCTAAAATATGGATTTTAAGAGTTTATAAACTTGACAAACCTCAAATGCTAAAAAGAAATATGGGTATGAGGTACGCTAATGTAGATAAACCTGTTAAACTTGAAGGTAAACCCGTTATACTAGATAAAGAGTTTAACAAGTTAAAAGAAGAGATTTTAAATACTAAATAGTCATATCACAATGATATGGATTTATTCTAAATTTTTAACTACATCCTCGCCATGTTCAGTTAATCTATATAATCTACCTTTTCTAACTTCTGGATTAATACACTCAACTAGTGCATGTGCTTTTAATTCGCCCAGAACTTTTGAAATATGATTTGGTCTTATATTTGATTTTTTTGCAATTTGGGTAGGTATCAATACCTCCCCCTCCTCTAAAGACATCATTACTTTAGTCCTATACTTTGAGATTTTTATATAGCTAATCTCCTTTAACATTTCATCGGATAGTTCCATTATTTATCACTTATTATTACTTATGAACTTCTTACAAAATAAATTGTATCATTATCATAGCTACTTAATGCATCATATGCTGCTTGTGTCATGAATCTGAATTTTCCAAAGACTCCATAATCAACGCCCATGTATACTGGCCCTGAAGATTTTGCCAGATACATTTGTATTCCTCCAGAATGTTTCAATGGAATTACACTATATGGATCAAGAAATTCAGTATCCCATGAAGAGCCGTTATACTCTTTAATGGCCATGACAGAGCTTGTAACAATAGCTACACGATAACCTGCACTAATGCCTGTTGGTAATGTATTTGTTGTTCTTATTTCATCAACTGGTAGTTTCCATCCAGCTTCTTCATCACTACCAACACCAGTATCTCCTTTAGCTCCAGTTGCGCCTGTAGCACCAGTCGCTCCAGTATTTCCAGTGTCACCTTTAACACCTTGTGGACCTGTATCTCCCGTATCACCTTTAGCCCCAGTTGCACCAGTATCTCCTTTGTCTCCTTTCATGTTTCCTACATTTTCCCAAGCATTATCAAGCCAAACATAAAGGGAACCGTTTACTAAATAGCTATCGCCATCATTACCTGTTGGATGTGCGTTTATTAGTTCCTGGTAAGTGTTATACGAGCCTTTAATAGTAGTAGCAGTACCAGTAGCTCCAGTGTCCCCCTTTTGGCCGGTCTGTCCAGCAGGTCCAGCAGGTCCTGTGTCTCCAGTATCTCCCTTAGGTCCGGTTTCTCCTTTTTGCCCAGTTGTTCCACTCTCTCCCGTGTCGCCTTTATCACCTTTCGCACCAGTATCTCCTTTATCACCTGTATCACCAGTTGCACCTTTTTGTCCTGTTGCTCCTGTATCTCCCTTATCACCTTTAGATCCTTTTAAAGAACCTCCATTTATCCATTCATTGTTAACTGTATCCCAAATGTAAATTTCACCGTTTACTAAATATGCATCAGTTGCAGTACCTGTTGGATGGGCTTCTATTAATGCCTCATATGAAGGATAGCTTCCTTTTATTATAGTTCCCAACCCAGCATCACCAGTATCTCCTTTTGGTCCTGCCGGTCCTTGAGAGCCAGTTGCACCGGTATCTCCTTTATCACCTTTCGGACCAGGGGCCCCTGTATCTCCCATAACTGGTCCAATTTCAATCCAATTTGTTGTTTCTGCCATACATTATCACCTTATTAATTTCTTATTGGAGTTTTTATTTCAACATCTTTAATCATGAATTTACTTAAAGCACTGCCCCATGACTGGATTATAATTCCAAAATGTAATGATTTGGTTTTATCTACATCAGAGTAGGGATTATCGAATATGTATGATTTTGAGAAATTGACAGTAGATATTAATTCATTGTTTTCATCATACATTTCCATCACATAATTTTCATCCTCAGGATTGTTTGTGAATATTACACCATACTCAGTATTCTTCTCAAGAGTTACGGAGTTATCTGATACGAGATACAAATCTTCCTCAAAATCACCAATGCCTAAAATTCCAGGTTTTGAACCGACAGTTCCAATGAACACTCCGCCAAATCCACTTGTTTCAGTACAGAATCCAAAACCACCATAATCATTATAGTCATCCATTTTGAATTTGAATTTTATTTGCATAGGATCATTGTAATACACAGCACTTCCTTGTTTAACTAGTGCACCTACAAAAACTGGATCTTCAAAGAATTTTGGTTCACCAGTTAAATAAAACTCTCCGGTATTGTCACTAGCTAATCCTACATTCTTTGCACCGTATGCATTAATGAAATTGCTTTCGAAATCAGAGGATATGTCTGCTATTGATTCGTTTTCTGTTGTTTCCCAATAGGTTCCACATGGAGGTATTGGTTCTGAACGGCAAGCTGAAGAATTGTAAGGAAGGAAAACTTCCACGAAATGATATTTATCTGAATCTTCTACGGGATGCATTGCAAAGCATGTGCCAACGTCATTAACGACAGCTCCATTGGGTGTTAATGCTATTCTGTCTTTAACATTAACGTTTTTAATTCCGCTAGCTAGTCTTAATCTGAAGATATGGCCTAAGATTAAGATAGCTGTTTTTCTTTTTCCTCCTGTCATTGTAAGTGGATTGTTAACGGCAATGCCCAGGATTAAGCAATCCTCATTATCTTCACAGTATCTTCTCACATGGATTTTTCCTATTTGAGATTTGCCTGATAGAGTTACAACATCTTCAGCATGAATCTTTACTCCAGAATAATCATAACCTCTCATGTTCCCGTTTGGAAGAACATTAACGGTTTCAGTTATATCTCCCTCATCAAGCAGGAATGTTGTAATCTCTTTTCTCTCTTCCAATAAAACAGTTTTATCACTCATAAAATAATCACATTTATGGACAGCTGGCTTTTATGTATTTTACTGTAACTTTAATTCTTTCGTTAGCTGTTGCTTTATTCTTGTAAACAACTAAACATGGTCCGTATCTGCTTCCAAGTTGTGAAGCATACCAGTAGCCGGCATATTTTGAAATTGACCCATCAGCATTTTCATAGTATGTATAAGCCCCACTGCTTCCTCCAGGAATTATAACAACACATTCCCTTGATTGACCAGACACTGTGAATCCCTCATCAGTAGGGTCGAAATAAAATGTACTCATATATGTCGCTCTAAAATCGAAATCAGATGAATTTAAAAATATGCCCATTGAGTTTCTTGAACCGTTTCCGACCATACCTCCACCAATGCCTAATGCTCCATCACTATAAGCAGCGTTTCCTCTTGTTACATCATATCCGATATAAACATTAGTGTTCGAATTAGCCCCCACAATTGTTGGCACATTCTTCAATGGTATTGCTAATAATAGCTCTCCTGCAGCATTAGCTGTAACATAGAAATAATTAGTTCCATAGCTTAAATAGGTTGTATCTATTGATTTAACATTAACGGATATTAATGGATTGGCTGTATCTAATATTGCATCCATTGAGTAATCTACACCGAAATCCTCATCTCGACTATCATAATTGAACCAGTATTGTGGTAATGTTAATTGTGCTGAAATTGAAGGATTGGCTGTTACATAGACTTCATAGATATATCCATCCTTATTTGAATCTGGATACAAATCGATAGTGTCATGAGATGAAATATATGTTCCGTAATTGCTCCATGATCCACCACTTATCGGCTTTCTCCTGACTGTGACTGGGACATTTGGAATATAAGTGCCATGCTGATCTCTTACAACAGGATATGCATCAGTACTGCGACGACTTGTTTGCGGTCCGGAATATGTTAACCAACTTTCATAACAGTTCCATTCAACAGTAGTTGGAACTGGAACAGGCAATTTTCTAATCAATGGAATAACACCATCACCTTGAGTATATCCTATTTCTTCTGCATCTAAAATAGCTCTTAATTTTGTTTGAGCTGTTCCTAGATTAGTATTGAGAGACTGTTCGTTGGCTAGTATTTCAGATAAGTCCGGCTGAGTATAAGGCATCTTTTCACGCTCCATAAACTTTAATATTTTTTATTCTCACGTTAGTATTGTTATTGTAACATTTACTAATCCCCAATTGGTTATTATCATAATTCTCATCCAATCCATCTGGAATTGCTGATGATAATGTAATTGCACTACCATTATAATCTGTTACTATAAATGTTGCTGTAGTGTCCGTTATTGTCAATTTTGCATGATACCATTTATTTAAAGCATTTGTTCTGGAATTGCTGGTTAATACATTATCTAATGAATCTGTACTGGTTGTCCTGATATCCCCTGTCCTTATTTCAGTTATGCTTGATGAATACTTGGCCACATTTCCAATCACGGAAAAATAGTCTGGATTATAGCTATATGGATAACACAACCCCACTCTTAATTGATTGTTATAGTTATTTCCTCCCTGCAATAACATGAAGTCATATTCAATAGTTACCGGAAGTTTAAAATAATAATTATCAAGAATAGCATATCCAAAAGTTTGATTTGAGTTTGTCTTGAGATTATAACATTTGTTTGTTGAATCAAAAGTCAATGCTAAACTTCCGTTTACTGTCCAGTCAGAAGTGTTATCTACGCTGCACTTATCATAGTAGTAACATCTCCATCTCTCAATCAGATCAATGAGATTATCATCTGATAGGAAATCTTTTCCATTAGCTGTTAACTTTTCTTTCATTAATGTTCTGGCTAATTCTAATCTCTCATTAACAGTTAATACATTACTAGCTATTGACATTAACATCAGCTCCCCAATAAATTCAAGTTTGCAGTTTGTGCAGAAGTTATTGCTCCAATCTGATTACTAATATCCTGAATAGCTGTAGCTACCGGTGCGTTTTTAATAGCATTAATATTATCTGATGTGTCTAAAGAGCTTGCAAGATTGACAGGCCCAGTTGCACCAGTATCTCCGGTTGCTCCCGTAGCACCAGTATCGCCTTTAGCACCTCTAATTGAAACTCTTGATGTTGATACTGCGGAAGTTCCTGAAATGGAGGTAATCTGATATCTGTAATAGCTATAGATAATTACATCCCCAACCTTTGGTGAAAATCCTGTAGGTCCTACAAGTTTTGTAGTATCAAATGTATAATTTGGAGTTGTTGGTGCAGTAGCTGTTGTCCAGATTGCATTTGATTTTTCACCTGTATCTCCTGTAGCTCCAGTGTTTCCAGTTGCTCCTGTGGCTCCGGTAGCACCAGCATTTCCAGTGTCTCCTTTAATTCTTCCTACATTTACCCATGCCATTATTCATCACCTTTTTAAAGGAGTTTATTGATAAACGTAAAGCTCTCCATCAACGAGATATGCATCTCCTGTTGTTCCGGTTGGATGAGCTGCAATTAAATCAGCATAACTTGGATAAGACCCTTTGATAATTGTACTGTATCCTTGAGGTCCTCTATCACCGGTATCTCCTTTATCGCCTGTATCTCCTTTGGCCCCAGTTGCACCGGTATCTCCGGTTGCTCCTGTGTTTCCGGTTTTTCCAGTGTCACCTTTATCACCAGTATCTCCTTTGGCTCCTGTGTCTCCTTTAAGACCAGTTGCACCGGACATATCAGTAATGAAGCTGAAGCTATTTGCACCTTTCAAGTATAGCTTTGCATTATCCGGATCTTCAACAGTTGATTGAATAGCTACAAACATTCCTTCAGGAACATTGGCTGTATCTGCATTCATTGCAACTACAGTTTCATATGTTCTGTATATTGAGAATGGATCTCCAGTATCACCTGTCGCACCTGTGGCGCCAGTAGCTCCTGTATCTCTAGTATCACCTTTTTCTCCAGTAGCACCTGTTGCTCCCGTATCGCCCTTATCACCTGTGGCTCCGGTTGCTCCAGTTTTTCCTGTGTCACCTTTATCACCTGTGTCACCTTTGTCTCCTTTTTCACCAGTTAATCCTGCTAATTGTTCTGGTGTGAAGTCTGAGTATTCAAATGCCTTTCCAGTATCTCCGGTATCTCCTTTCGGCCCTTTTATCATGCCAACGCTTTCCCATACCATGTATAAAACACCTCTATTAATTTAATCTCTATGCCAAACGAATAATTCGCCATCTACTAAGAATGCATCTCCTTCATTAGCAGTTGGATGTGCTGCTATTAATTCTTCAAGAGTATCATAAGACCCCAGGATAACAGTAGCAGCACCTGTATCTCCGGTGTCTCCTTTCTCTCCTTTACCTCCAAGACTTATTTGGAAACAATTGACATACCTGTATTCATCCGAATCATTAACGGGATGAAATGCTATGAATTGACCTTCATTATCGACAGCAGCTCCATCTGATGTCAGTTTGATTCTATCACCTGGTTTGACTGTTTGTGCGGATGAAAGTTTCAATCTGTAAAGTCCGCCTAAGAGAAGTACTCTTCCTTTTCTATCCCCGTTTGTCATTACAACAGGTTCATTGACAAGGATGCCGACAGGGACTTCTATGCCAGTGAATTTCTTTAAGCTTTCACTTCCTATTCTGGATTTTTCGGAAATACAGAGTATATCATCAACCATACATTTGTCAGAGTATTCAAATCCGAGATTACTGCCTGTTGGAGTTATTACATCATCTACTAATGTTTTTGCTCCATCATCCAGTAGGAATGTGGTAATCTCTTTTTGTTCTTCCAGTAAGACAATTGTATCAGTCATGTTTATCACATTAATATTTCGAATATATGATTTCCTTTAACATCCGGGTTGCATTTAACATTAAAGCCATGCCCATTAGCTTGATTGCAGAAATATAAATCTTCAGACAATACTGTATCATTTGAATATGTTACGAATTTAAAATATGGATATGGAAGGTTGCGGAAGATATCTACCTTGATTAATGCAATTCCAAGGCCACCGCCTTTAACTTCAATTGGACGTGGCACTTCGTTAATCATTGTACTGCCTGTTATGCAGTTGTCATCGTTGAAGTCTTTTCCGAAAGTGTAGATTATTGTCTGATCGGATTTTGTTCTCTTGCGATAGTACCATCCAAGAGCAATATCTGATCCGCATTCCAATAGCTTAACTAATGTGTCTGATGGAAGCTGAATGTCTGAATCTACCATCAATACGTAATCATAGTTCCCGGCCATTGCGTTTCTAGCTATTTGATTTCTTGCTTTAGCGCAATCATAACCTCTGACATAATCAAAATAGAGGTCACCGCCTTCAGGTCTTGTCAGGCCATATATGCTTTTGAAACATTCTGGCTTGATGTTTTCAAATGTGGGAACTGCAATCAATATCTTCATTCATTTTCCTCCAGTCTTTCAATTCTACTTTCCAAATCTTCTAAATTAATCTGGTCTTCACGCTCACATCTATACTCATAAATGTCAATTAGTGCAACAATGACAATGGCTAATGCAAATGGCAATAGTCCTTCGATTAAAGCATGCTTTGTAGCGTTGGTCATTATGATGTTGATAGCTATTGCTGTTAAAACGGCACTTGAAATTGTTTTGGTAAAGTTGCAAATAAATATCTTCTTTTTAATTTTGTTCATGATAACAATATCCTCCAAAGAAGCCTATTGTTTTTCAGGGTAACCCAAAACTCTTTTAGCTTTTTGTTTTGCGTCTTCAACATCTCCTTCGCCTCTTATCCTACTTGCATAATGGCTGGCTACACCTAACACCATCATAAGGATACAGTAAGGAATGGTATTCTCGCTGATACCTAACGCTTCTGAGTATAACATGACGATTGGGATGACAGTGACTAAAAATGAAGTCAATATGTCAATGTCCTTTCTATTCTTTTCTAAGAATTCATAAATCATTCTCGTTTACCTCCTCTTCATATGGTTCATTAGTATGACTTAAGATTATGCCGTCCACGCAAATCTTCTCTTCAGTTCTGTAAACCTCTTCGGCGTTTTCTTATATGTTTATCCAGGATTCGTATTCTTCCAACGTTTCAAAGTATTTAATGTATTTCATTGTGCCTCCCAAGTTATTGAGTAGTATAAGATTCCATCTTCGATTTTAAATGATATTATCGGTTTAACAGCATAAGGATAACCACTATCGACATATCTAGTTCCATTCCAGTAAAACCAATGGCCCGTTGCCTGGTCAATGTATGGTCCTTTATTTTCTAGAGTTCCTACCAGTTTCCTTATTGTCATGTCATAACCTCATTATTATATTATATATTTTATTATGTAATTTATTATATATTTTATTATCTATTTTATATAAGGTATATATCTTTGCCATCATCACATCCATCCCATTCCATGTATAGCTTATTATCTTCCCAGACAAATCGTACATCATTGATAATAGCTACATCAGGAAGCTCACAATATGTAACTCCATCTGCATCCTTGACATAATTGGCCTGTGCCATGATGTTTGATTCTGAAGGTACGATCATATTTACGACATGAGTAATTTCATCTTGTTCGAATGAGCAGTCACCAAGATCAATACAGTTCTGAGATTCAGGATACATTTCGATTTCTGACATTTGCCTATAGACTCTGATGTACTGTGTATCTTCATTTTCCGTTAGATTAACAATTGAAAGTAATCTTAAATCATGACCATGTATTGGATTGCATTCACCATCACTGTCGATGTAGATTCTTGTATTTGGGAATATATCTGCAGGTGCTGGCCTTTTGAGTTTCAATCTGAAGACATCACCTAATACGGCCACAGCTACTAATGTTAATCCTGAAGTTTTGACCTGCACTTTACCTAATAGATATCCGAAAGCTAGTTCACCAGCTTTAGCTTTTCGGACTATATTATGCTCCATTGTTGATGATTCATCCAACGTTACCATTTCACCGACTGCACACTGGTCAGAACAAATCCAAGCTGTATGCTCTTCATTAACATAGCTTCTATCTCCTTCATCAAGTAGACAAGCTATTACATCCATTTTCTCTGAATGTTCCAGTCCTGTTGGATATCCACGCCCATGTCCAATTGTTGAGTTTACATCATAATCTATTATCATTTTAAAACACCCAATCCCAATTCTTGTTAATTATTTTATCTGGAATATGAAGTCCAGTATCTTCCATATCATCATCATTAGCATCCCACATTAACGTTGAGCCTCTGTAGGCCTTAGTGTATTCGTGACTTCCTTTATATAATCGAATTCCAGTTTTAGTTCTTTCCGTTACTGTTACTGTTGGAATTCCATTAGCTGCAAACAATGGTGATGGAAATACCATTAACCATTTTAGATCAACATAATTGAAATCTTCAAAATCAGTTGTAGCGTAAAATGTTGGAGAGATTTGAATTTCAGCATAGTTGGTTTCATAAATCTTGCCGGGATTGTTTCTACTGAATCCTTCCAGGTAATCTGAGCTATTTGAAGTTCCAGTCCCTACACGACCATGACGATGATATTGTTTATAATTTCCTTCCCCATCACTACCTGAAGCATAAGCATCAAAAGAACTAGCCATTACTAAAGTCTTAGCACCATTAAACATACAATAGTCCTTATCCTCATCAGCCCAGTAGCATACTGTACCTTTCGTATCTACACCATAAGTTGTGAGACTACCATCAACTTGCATCATGACATTTCCAAAAGTTGAACCATGATATGTTGCATTGTCATTAACATCAACATTTCCCCCAATACGTTTAAATCTGGCTACAGTAACACGATTGTTTGATAAAGATTGACCTGAAGCAAATGTGGTAAATAAATCAGTTGGAGAAGTTCCTTCAAGGTTAGGAACAAATCTAGCTCTAAGAAAATGGCCTCCATCTGTTGAGTCATTATTTGATGATAAACCTGAGTAGTTCATGAAAAATTGTGAGTATGTATCATTATTTGCATCAAACATTAAAACTTCATTACCAGTTGATAAAGTGCTTGAGAATGGTGTTCCGGTATCATAGACATCCAAGAGTAGCTTTGTGGTTTGAGAAATCTGGCCAACAGGAATTCTTGCAAGTATTGCTGCGCCTTGAGATCCATAAGCTGGAATGTATAATACCTGACATTCAGTACCGTTAGTGGTTTTAATCTTCAGGTTTTTCAAATCACTTCTGAAATAATTGGAGTATGAACTGCTTGCTAAATTGTCCAAATAGATATAATCATAGCTTGATGAATAGCTGCCGCTCCTCTGGTTGTAATTGCTCATGACAATATTGATTTGTAATTTTTTCTGCAATGTCATGATTAATATTTTATTATCCTTTTTATATAAATTATATAATAAAAACAATAATATTATTTGACAAAAAATTTTATAAAATTTAATCTATAAAATATTATTTAACTATAGTTCTGTGAGGAGATTTAATGTCAGAATATAAAATACCAATAATACCTAATTTAAATCTTGAAAAAAATGAAAAAGAACACTATGAATTTAATGTTAATGTTGGAAAAATTAAATCTAAAAAGACAGAGCATATTTCCGAAATTTATAATATTAAAATAGAGATTTATGATAAAATTGATATTTATTTTGAGATAGAGGGATTAGCTTATTGTGATTTATTTATGGAAGAAGTTCCATCAGATACCGGCAAAAAATTTATTGATACTTCTGAAATTAGATTTTTTGATATCAACTGTGATTCTAATGGATATGGATTAACTTTATTAAATTTTCATTTAAAAAATTATACTCATGAATCTAAAAATGGTATGATAAAAGATTATATTTTAGGAGAATGTGATGAATGTATTTTAGTAAAAAATAACAATTTCATAAATGGCGATGAAAATGTTCGAGTATGGAACATTTTGGAATGTTCTAATACCTCTCATGTTGGGTTTCTTAAATTTGAATCAAATAATTTAAATAATGTTTTTTTAAAATCTAGCAATACTCATGATTATTATAATGAATATGGAACAAAAGAAGATTTGGAAATAAGGTATAATCTTCAAGAAAAACAGAATTATTCTTTCAAACAACTTTTAGGAGAAGATTCGTTTTTATATTATGAAGATTTATATGGGGAAATTTCTAATGAGATTATTGGCAATATTGATAAATTATTAATGTTTTATGATTCTAATATTATCCCCTCCAGATTTGTAATTTTTGAATCAATAGATACAAAAAAATTGATAATTAAAATAAAATCTAAAAATAAATATAAATTAAATGGGAGTTCTATTTTTAAAGATTGGCCTAATAATTTATTTAATTTTATTAATTCATCATATGATTCTTATATTAATGCAAAAAGTAGTGATATCGACATTGATTTATTATTACATTATTATGTTTGGATAAAAAATGAACAATATGCTGAAGTTAAACTAATGTTATGTTCAGAATTTTTAGAAGTATTAAAGAATAATAAACTTAAACCTTATAAAAATGAAACAGGTTATTTCTATACGAAAATATTCCAGAGATTTAACCTTTCTAAATTAGATACTTATAAATTATTAAAAATTTTACAACCAGAAATCTTCCAAATAATTACTGATTTAGAAAAAAAGTATATTGGCCAAGGTTATAATAGAAAAGATGTAATAAAAATTTGCAAGAAATATAAAAAAGAGTATTTATTGAGATGTTTAGAACGTTATAGGAATAAAATTATTCATTCAGGAAAATTCGAATTGCTTCCAGAAGATATTGATAAAATCTTAGAAAACTTAATAAAAGATTTTAAAAATGATTATAACAGAGACAGTCAAATTGAGCTCATTGAAAAAATTGGAAATGATATGAAATTTGAATTAAATAATGTAGATAGTATATTTGATATTTTTAAACAATCTGAACTTTTTGAAACTGTAATTGAAATTTTTTTATTAAATTTACTTAATGTTGATTGTTTATTAATCCGCAATAATAATTTAAAATCCCAAATACCTAACGGAGAGGATGATTTCAATTCTAAAAAGTATTTGGATAAATTTATTAAAAAATAAATATTAACTGAAATAACCTTTTTCAATAAATATTTCGAGTTTGAATCCATAATTACAATTCTTGAAGTTCCTAAAGATAAATAATACCTCATAGAATCATAAGTGTAAAAAAAATCAATGAAACTATTAACAAAACTAAGCTATTGATTGAAAAATCAAGCATCAACTAAATCCATCTATACTATTAGATTTAACAATAATAGGTTATCAAAATTAAGGAACAGGATATTAAAGTCCTGTTCCTGGGTTAAGTTTTTGAACATGTTTATTTATTTTGAGAAGGAATGACAACCTTGCTCTTATATGCATTAATGGTTCCAATTCAAGATATTTAAGGAGGAGAAGTGATACACATAATACACTTCCCCAATGAATAACGAGTTTTCCTACATATCAAAAATTTTAGCTCCGGTGAAAAGCAATAAAACACCATCATAGCTAAATTCTGGTACGATTAAAACCCATATCTTTTAATATCTTATTATATTCTTCACGGGTGGTGAAAGATGGTGCATCTTCATCTTCAGTACTGCCAATCTCACCAGTTTCTCCAACATCACCAGAGTTTGAAGGGTTGCGACCACCAGGAGTTGAACCATCATTACTAGCTTCAATTTTAATTCTTCTTTCAGCCAGCTTTTCCATTAATTCCATATCAACATCACCAGATAATAGCTTATCAATTATTTCTTTATCCTGTGCGTTTTCATTATAATTAAAGTTATATTTAGCTTCGTACTCTTTTATTTTCCTTTCATTTTCAGCTTTTCTTAATTCAGATAATTCTTTTAGAATATCATCTTTAGAATCTATAAATTCCTTATTTTCTTCAATAGCTTTTTTAATCTCATCATATTTTTTAGATTCTTCTTTTAAGCTATTAATTTCATCCTGAAGCTTTCCAATCTCTGCATCTTTACCTTGCAGCTTCTCTAAAAGCAAGCTAGTTGCGACATTAGCATCTTTGCTAGGTGTAGGCTGAGGTTGTCCTTGTGGTGTAGGATTCGGATTTCCTGTTGCACCGGTCTCTCCAGTTATTTCAGAATTCAATAGGGTAATTTTTCTTGGACTTTTAGTTACACCAACATCTATTAAGCTCATAGTATCAATTCCAAATGAATCTCCTTTATCTTTTAATAAGACATCAACTTTAGGGGATAGACCTTTTCCTTCCATATCCAGTTCGTCCGGAACTTCAATGAATAGCTTTCCTTCCTTGTATTCAATGTTATTTCCGATGCCTACGTAGATATTGTCATGTTCTGAAGTGAGAGGTATCCTCCACGGTAGTTTTCAGCTATTAGCTTTAAATCATCTTCAGTCCATTCAACAGGTTTGTCAAGTTTATCGTCCAGATCGGAGTAGTTATAAAATCCGACTTCAAAAAGTTCATGCCTCATAATTATCACTTTTTATTATATTAATTATTATAT
>OHEM01000063.1_pt1 | contig 58571 bp, 55 predicted proteins | sample 1567281 | NCBI WGS metagenome assembly OHEM01 (sample SAMEA3879537, study PRJEB24766) | human gut metagenome | biome: human-associated habitat; feature: feces | place: USA | collected 1985/1987
GCAAAAGGGCGTAGAAATAATAGAAGCACAAGCGTGCCCAGACCACATCCATATGATTAGCGCCTATTAGGAAAACACACTGTCAAAGGGGTTCGTAGCGGGGGTTAGCCCGCTACTGCGGTATCTTCCGTAGTGTTGATTTCAATGTACTCGGCAATCTTGCGGAGCTCGTCAGCAAATTTGAATTTCACGCTGATATTGCCGTTTTCATAGACCTTGATATAGTCCACAAGTTCAACCAAGATTTCACGGTTGAGGGCTTCAATGCTCTGATACTTCATAAAGGCTACCAGTGCAGGATGCTCGTTGTCCACACCGTTTGCCAGTTCTGCGCGTTCAGCGTTCAGCCGGGTAAGCACCGCGGAAATATCAGAAGTCTGCCGTTCATAGTCAGCCTTCATATCTCGGTATTCCTGCTGGGTGATTTCACCGTCTTTCCAGTCCTGATAAAGAGATTGCTTGTAGCGTGTTATCTTTGTCAGTTCCCGCTCTTTTGCAGCTATCAGATCGTCCAGTCGGTAAGACTGGCTTTTTTTGATTGGAGCGGAATTGATCTGCGTGACGATTTCCGAGTAGGAAACAGCCAAATGTACCTGATGCTGTACAGCGAACAAAACAGCAGCCTCCAGCCGTTCATGCTTGATTGAGTGCATGGTGCAGGCTGTCCGGGAACGGTTCTTGTAGGTTGAGCAAGAATAATATACATTGTTGTTCTTGCCAACGCATCGGGTAATGGCCCGCCCGCAATCGGCACATTTCAGAAAGCCGCTGAATAAATGTACCTCACGGCCTTTCGGGGAAGTACGGATATCACGCTGTAAGAGAGCTTGTACCTTGTCGAAAGTTTCATAGTCGATAATGGCCTCATGCGTTCCAGCCACTTCCACCCATTCCTCGCGTGGAACAGCTTCAATCTGGTGTACCTTGTAGCTTTTCACCCGGCTTCGGCCTTGGGCTAAATCCCCGGTGTAGGTCGGATTGGTAAGAATGGAGTGGATCATGCGGACTCCCCACATAGGATCGTCATACCCTCTTGTAGAAACAGGCAAGCCCTTTTGTACCTTGTAAGCCGAGGGGCTCGGTACGCCGTGTTCGTTCAGGTACAGCGCGATAGCACGTTTTGATGACTCTTGAATAAGCATTGTGAAAATGAGTTTGACATTTTCAGCAGCATCGGGATCAACAATCAGCCTGTGCTTGTCCTTTGGGTGCTTTACAGATGCCGCTCATCGCAATTGTTTTTCCCATATACTCGAATATATCGACCAACTGCATCTCGGAAAGACAGTTCTGGCAAAGATATTGCATACTTCGAGTCCAGCCATTTGCAGTAATCATTCAGCCCGATTTCTTCAACCTTCTCGTAAGAATCATTGCATTTCCAAACAGTATGGGCATTAATGCTGTTTCTGCAAAACTTAAAGATTTCTTCGCCAAAAATAGAAGAGAAGTATATATCGTGGGAACCGACATTTTCGATGATGTCCGTTGTACCTGCATATGTGCTACCACCGAAAACATAGTCAATTATCAGTAGGAAGGTGGATTTCCCGATAGAGTTGTCGCCTGCATTGGAACCCAACACCACACTAAGTCCAGGATTGAAAACAATTCGCTTCTGGTGAAATTGTTCACAGTAAAATCTCATGCAACATAACAGAGCACCTCGCGTTCTGCGTCATATCTAATTCTTTGGAGAGCAAACAGGCAGTCCAGAGTATCCATGAAATCCTCAATACTACTGAAATGCTTCGTGGTAGCATCATACAGAGCTAACACTCCCGTGTCAGCATCTTGCAATACCGAGAGCACTGGCGGGAACTTACTGATTACACTTTCACCATAAGATGTGATTTTACTCGGTAATCTCATGGAACACCTCACAGTTCTGAACAAAGAAGGAGACAACTGCCTCACAAGCCTCTCTGGATGTAGAGCACGTTTTTGCCATTACCCAATTTACGAGTTGGTCAAATATGTCACTCTTGTTATCTGAAAGACCCTCCATTTTAATAAAGCAACTTTTAATCTGAAGGCTGAGCGCATCCAAACGAAAACCGTTAATCCCCTCCAGTTCTTTAAAGCGGTCACGGATGTAAGGATAGTAGCTGGTCACATTCATGCTGACCCGGTTTTTCAAGAGGAACTCATTTGTGGAGAATTTTTTGGTTAATCGGGCGGGTATGTAGCTCAGCGTGGCGGCTTCGTCTTCACGCAAAAAACAAACTTTTGCCACAACATCTGCAATTTGCGGTTCCAGCCCCATTGTCAGTGTAGCTTCGTGGAGGTCTGTAAGCTGTAGAAAATGTTGCTTTATCTTCAGGAGTTTTAGGTAGTCCTCCACCGTGGTGTGGTAGTCCTGCTGATTGTGACAATCTTTACATAATGCGATCTTGTTTTCAAAGGACTCGGAATTATCCCCCAAACGAGGCAGTTTACTTAAAAGTTCATACTGTTCTTCAGTCGGACTATTCGGAAAAATATGGGCAATCTCATATAACTTATTTGCCTTTCCTTGTTTATTGTGTCGAAGGATTTTTCCACAAAGAGGACAGGAAAAAGAAACCTCTTTTAGGTACAGTTGCTGCTCAGCTTCAGTTGGGGCTTTGCGCTTTTTCAAATAGGGATCAGCCGCAATTGCTTTTGCAATAGCGTCGCTCTTTGCCATATTAAATCACTCTCCCTAATTGGTCAAAATAAAAGACCGCACGGGAACACACCCATATGGTCGCCTTGGTGGCGCAAAGGCCTACCGTAAAGATATTATAGTGCATAACGCTGAAAATTTCAAGATATTGTCACAACTACACGTAAAAAACGGCGAAAACACACCAGTTAGGGATGGGTTAGGGATTTTGCGGTCTTCGGCGTTCTCCCGCACCGAGGTTGCGACTGCCGTTTTACCTCTCTGGCCACAATTGGGATGTGGTCAAGCACACTTCAAAAATTGAACTTATAACGCAGAAAAACCGCCTTTTTAGGCGGTTTTTCTGGGAAAGGTGGTCCGAGTGACAGGATTCGAACCTGCGGCATCCTGCTCCCAAACTTATCGGGAATACTTTTTCTACTCGTTTATAGCGCTTTTTGGCACCTTTTAATTCATTTTACTTACTCTTTGACGCTCTTATCTCCGCTGTTTCCGGGTGTTCCAGAGCCGTATGTGGTAATCTATGTGGTCAAAAACGCTTCCCGTCCGGTTTTCGGTGAAGGTTCACCGGTGCTGGACAGGAAGCGTTTTGCGTTTCAGACCGTCTGCATTGTAACTCTGAGCAGGCGGTTATGCAAGTTGTTTCTGAGCGGAGGGCGGCTCAAAGGTTGAGCCGCTATAGACAAAGAATTGGCGGGAAGATAGGCAGAGGTACTTTTCTTGCTCCCTGGGTATAAATCCCTTAATACAGGCATAATAGTAAGGGATTTACGGCACAGCCTATTGACTATTCCCTTATTCTGTATTATCATTTAAGGGAAAACGAATGGAGGTGAGGGGATGAGAACCTTCAATTACTCCGCAATCAAGGAGCAGAAGTGGGACTCGGATATTCTTGGCCTGATTGCGGCCATATACAAGGAAGCCGGCAAGCAGGAACTGTATTTGAAGCAGCGCCCGGAGGAGCTCGAAAAGCTCGTGGAGATTGCCAAGATACAGAGCACCGAGGCATCGAATGCCATCGAGGGCATTGTCACCACGAGTACCCGAATCCGGCAGCTCGTCGAGGAGAAAACTATGCCGAGGAACCGTGACGAGCAGGAAATTGCCGGATATCGCGATGTGCTGAGTATCATTCACGAGAGCTTTGATGCGATTCCAATTACGCAGAACTACATCCTGCAGCTTCACAAAATTCTGTACAGCCACATGAATAACCCGCTTGCGGGCCGCACAAAAAGTGTGCAGAATTATATCACCGCTACCTACCCGGACGGTCATGTGGAAACGCTGTTCACGCCGCTTGCCCCTTACGAAACGCCGGAAGCGCTGGACAGAATCTGCGAGGAATACAACCGAGTAATCGGGAATATGGAACTGGAGCCGTTGATTGCAATTCCGGTTTTCATCCATGATTTTCTGTGCATCCACCCCTTCAATGACGGAAACGGAAGAATGAGCCGCTTGCTCACGACGCTGCTTCTGTACCGAAACGGCTTTTATGTCGGCAAGTATATCTCCCTTGAAGCCAAAATCGCCAAAAATAAAGATCTGTACTACGATGCGCTTGCACAGGCGCAAACCGGCTGGCACGAAGGCACCGAGAATGTAGTGCCTTTCATCAAGTATCTGCTCGGAACGATCCTTGCGGCCTATAAGGACTTTGAGGATCGCGTGGCGCTTGTGGAAACCAAGCTGCCTGCATTGGAAATGGTGCGCAGAGCAAGCAAGAATAGAATCGGGCGATTCAATAAGCAGGATATCCGGGAACTCTGCCCGACGCTCAGCGACAGTTCCATAGAGGGGGCCTTGCGTAAGCTGATTGCAGCCGGAGAACTGAAAAAAGAAGGAAAAGGGAAAAATACCTGTTACTTCAGACTGAATTAAATTTCCGTCAAATTAGAGGGCCGCACCTGTTCATACGAGTAGGTGCGGCCCTTTTAGTCGTTTTATAGTAGTTGGCGCACAGTTTAAGGGTTGAGCCGCTATAAACAAGGAATACACCCAAAGTCTCCTGCCGAAACACACACTCGCCTTACCCGAAGAAATACTGCTTCATATCTGAGACACTGCCATCTTTATCACAGAACCATTCGTAATCAGCGAGACAGTTCTGGCAGTGAGCAATTACATCAAATCCGCCAGGTGAATGCCGGTTGTCAGCAATGCTCATGATTTCCAATGGCTTTCCGCAGGCTGGGCAAGGTCTGATTTTCCTTGCCTTACGAGTGGCACGCTCTCTCTGCTCTGTCTCAAGTGCACCTAAAAGGCCATGCCAAAGATTCGGATTCATTTCATGCTCTGCATAGTCTTCAAGGTGCCGCCGGATATCATCGGCAGCCAGTACGAGAAACTTATCATCCAGAAGCTGAACGTGACGTTTGATATAATCGGAAACCACCACGGGCATGCATGTGTTTCTGCCCATCGCATACCGCATTGCCGACAACAGGATCAGACGAAAGTCAGAGTCGCAGATCAGTGCAAGCACATCATGAGGGAACAGCAGAAACTCCTTACCATTATTCATACATACGCGCAGCGGCCGCTGCTCTTCCGTTACCAGATTCAGTAGACTGTTAGCTTGATCTTTCAGCTCATCAACGGTGATCGATTCGTAGTCCTGAAACGGGTTTACTTCATAATTCATCATTTAACCTCCAATCAGTTTGTCCTCACGATGAGGTGTTGGCATTGTAGCTCTGACTGCCCGGAGGTTCAACCGTTTCTTTTGCAGCTCGAAAAGAAATCCAATAGGGTCGGAATTCGTGCGGATTTATCATTTTCTTGCTTTTCCTGCCCAAATGTGCTATCATTATAAACAACGCTGTCAAGTGTTGGAATAGGCCTTGGCAGTATGGCTGCAATAGACCGAATGCTCTGCCAAGTGGCAGAGCATTTTTCGCATATCGGTACGGAGGAGATATTTATGTCTGTGAGTTATAAAAAACTCTGGAAACTGCTCATCGATAAGGACATGAAGAAAAAAGACTTATATGAAAAGGCGGGTATCAGCCCAGCATCTGTCACCAAGATGGGGCGGAACGGGCATGTTACCACAGAGATACTCGTGAAGATTTGTGCCGCGTTGGATTGTGGAATTGAGGATATTATAGAAATTGTGCCGGATGAAAAGCAACCATCAAATAAAGCGGAGCCGGGGGTGATGAGATGACTATCGTAGAATCTATTAAGTGTGTTTTACAACAAAATAATGATGGTTTGACCTCAAAACAAATATATGATGAGATTATTCGTCAGGGATTGTATTCTTTTGGAGCAGAGAATCCTGTTGGTGTTGTCAATGCTCAACTTCGCCGTCGGTGTATCGGTCTGGATTTTCCGACTGCTTACCCGATAAAATTCTTTGAAATTGCGGGTTATGAAGGAAAAAAGATCAAATTCCGTTTGATTTCGACAGAAAATACAGCCACTATTATTACTGCTCCCAAAACTACAGATATTTCTGAACTGTTACCGGAAGAAAAAATCAAAGCTGCGCTGCAGGAGCATTTACAAAATATACGACAACAAGTATTTGATTCTGTCCTAAACAATTCCCCAGAGTTCTTTGAACATCTTGTGGTTGACTTGCTTTTAAAGATGGGGTATGGATATGATAAAAATTCGGGTATTGTTACAGGAAAACCACATGATGGCGGAATTGATGGAATAATTAGTGAAGATAAGCTCGGCTTGGATTTGATATATATCCAGGCTAAACGTTTTGCTAATGGCAATAAGGTTACCCGGCATGATTTACAGGCCTTTATTGGCGCCATGGAACATATTAACAAAGGTGTTTTTATTACAACATCGTCTTTTACGAGATCTGCAATACAATTCATCGAGAAGCAACAGCAAAAAAATATCAAATTAATAGATGGCAATTTACTTGCAGATCTTCTTGTTAAGTATGAGGTTGGCGTGGCAGCGGCACAAACTTTCAAATTATATAAACTCGATACCGAATATTTTAACTTTTAAATCATTCGCCTAATCCGGATATAGAGATAGGAGCTTTATTATGGCGGAAATTGTTGGAACAATTACTAATCTGAGTGATTTTTTGTCGAAAACACAAGTGTGCTTATCCGTAAAGCCTAATGATCCTCAACAGCAAATCATTTGCCTCGAGGCAGATAGGAAGTATTCTATCCCTGCTTTTCAGAGAGAGGTTAGATGGGATGACAACAATCTTAAAATGCTTTTGTACGATTTGTCTCGCAGCAGCAAGTTTTTGGGAAATATAATATTAACGATTAAATCTGACCACACTTGTGAAATTATTGATGGTCAACAACGTACAACTGTACTTATGTTGATTGTTTCCTGTATAAAGAAAAAGTTTGGGACCAAGATATCGACGCCAGATCTGTGCCCTCTTCGCAATGAGGGGTTTACAGGCTTCCAGACACTCTTAGAAAAGGCCTTTGATCAGGAAGCAATTACATCCGATGATTGGAACGCTATTCTTAAAAGCGATGATTATCTTCAACTTCCTCGTATTCAAAAACTATGGAACACGATATCTTCTTCCGAGTTGTTAGCTGACCGGCATAAAGCCCAGGGGCTTCTTGATAACTTGTGCAAATCTGAGTTCAATATAATTGCCAGCTATTCTAACGATGTAAATACCAGCATCCAGTATTTTCTGGATGTAAATCTTAAAGGCATTCGTTTGGATACTGAAGATATTTTCAAAGGTTATCTTTTTAGTCAGGATAGCCGCGAACTCACACGTTCTCTTTGGCAAAAGAATAAGCGTGATGTATTACGCTTAAATGGCGTCACGCAGAGCTCGGAAGAGAAAAGATATCCTCTGATGAAGTTGTATGAACACTTTTTCTATTGTGACTTATATCTTCCTCGCGAGGGAGATTGCGAGTATAGTACACTCAAGTTTGGTGAAAACTTTTGTCTCACATCCGGATTTGAAAGTGGAAGTACGAAATATTACGAAGGTAGCCATTTAATTGAAGCCATACGAGATCGGGACTATTTGCAAAATGTACTCTCCAGACTCAATAAATGCGTTGAAATAATGACGGATATTATTGAAAGCGAGGGACCTTCTACTCCGTTTAAAGACAAATTTATTTGCGCTAAAAAGGTAGATTCTATAGATATTCAAAACTGCCATTCGATGCTAAAGAAGATACTTGTGGAAAAAGAGGTGATTCCTAAAATCTTAGCGTTAAAGTATATCCTTACATACTTTGACGGAAAGCCTCACGCAAAAGAAGAGTACAAGTCAGTCTATAGCGTCTTTTGTGCAGCGGTCTTGTTTACCGTTTTCGCAAACAAAAAAGAGAGTGATACTTTCTACAACTTTGTAAGACTGGAAGAATGGAAAAGCAAGATAAACAAATGGCTTTATGACTATATTTCTTCTCATGCACTGACCAGAGGTAAAGTTCTCGCTGCATATAAATATAGTGAAAGTGACGATGACCCAATTCAACAAATCCGTTGTAAGTCTTTGGCGGCGATTAGTAATTTCTTCAAAGTAACGAAGAACGGTGATAATTATAACATGGGTATTTCCAACGCAGCTGAACTTTGTAAGTTTTTCGGAGATAAAACAGTTTATAGTTTAGAACACTTTATTGTAGGAGAATGCGGAACTCTTCATGTCAAAACCGCAAAATACGATTTCCCATATAAATATCCACCAACGATTCAGAAGTACAGAAATTCTCTATTTAATTTTATTTTTATTCCTCAACCGCTTAATAGTTCTCTTTCTAATGAAGGATTGTTTATTAAAGTAGCAGAAATCCATACACATGATAACGAGATTAAATGCAGCTATAGCAAAGGATACTATGGACTGTTAAACAAATCTCCTCGTATATACTTTCAACGCTACCCTACCGAAAAGGAGATAGATTCCTTCAGTACTGAAGAGGATGCCAGAGCATACCTAAATGAATATTTTACTAAAACATTTCCGGAAGAGTTTTTACAGTTTTCAACGGCGCTTGTAAAAAAAATCAACTGGGGTTCTTAACACGAAGGCGTTCTCGGATATTTCCGAGAGCGCTTTCTCATTAAATGCGCAGCATGGTAACGACATATCTTGCGGAAACTATTATTGTCCATTTTATTGTACTTGCTTTATAATATCATGATCTTTAAAGAAAGTCACTTTCTCCATAAAACCTGGTGTGTGCAGCATTTTATTACCGGTACTGTGTTGACTGTTGGTGAATTTTAATATATACTTAAGTATATACTTACGTATAAATAGAGGTGCTATATGCTGAAATATCAATTTCCCGCTGTAAAGGGCTGTCAGGCCGGAAAAGATTACTATATATGCATGGTTCCCCTTGGGTTAATGAGTAAGATTTTTGCGACCGATAGCAGCGATGTCCCTGCCGAGTATCGCGCCCAAAGAAAGCTCAACGAAGCTCGTATTCCTGAAATCTGTGGATACATCTTGTCTAATCGAGATTCGTATGTCTTTTCAGCTCTGGCTGCATCTGTGGACGGTGACATGAAGTTTGTCCCTGCTGACAGCAATGAGAATGCAGGCCTTCTGGAAATCGATATGACCGCTTCCTTCCTGATCAACGATGGCCAGCATCGAAAGGCGGCCATTGAGGCAGCGATTGCCGAAGACGAGAGCCTGAAAGAAGAAACGATTTCGATTGTCCTTTATAAAGACCAGGGACTTCAACGGAGCCAGCAGATGTTTACTGACCTCAACAAGCATGCTGTTACCACATCGAAATCCTTAAATACACTATACGAGTCGAAAGATCCTGTGGCACTAATCACGAAGAATGTCGTCAACTCAATCAGCTTCCTACGTAAGTATACTGACAAGGAGAAAGACAACCTTAGCAAATATTCCTCTAACATCTTTACACTTAACACCTTCTATACAGCTAACAAGCGCATCTGTAAGGTGATCCATGATCAGGACAATGCTGAAAAAATCGTTTATACATTTTGGAATCACGTGGTTGTTAATATGCGTGAGTGGAACGAGATGGACAGTGGTGAATTAAGTAAAAAAAGTTTGCGAGAGGATTATATCACAACGCAAGGTCTGATTATCTTGGCACTGGGACGCTTGGGAGAATTCTATTGCGTGAATCCTCAGATTAACATGGCAAAATCGTTGAAGGGATTAAAGAAAATCGACTGGCTTCGAAATAATGAAGCGTGTTGGATGAACCGTGCAATTAAACCTAATGGAAAGATCAACAGAAATGAACAAGGTATCTTTTTGACATACATTCAAATTAAGCGACTTCTTTCTCTGCCAATCAGTGATGAGGAGGCAAAAAAAGAAAGAATCATGATGGGATAATCCTGGAGAACTCAAATGGAACAGAATACATTTAATTCAAATAACATCGATGCCGGAAGCAAAATTGCCAGTTTTCGAGTAAAACAAAGTATGCCATATGAATTCAAAGTGAATTATGCGCGCATAAGAGCATGGGAATTCTACAATGAATGTGGAAAAAGGGACTTGGATTGCTATGTTTCAGTAGGGGGACTTGACAGTATTACACTGTTCTTCTTCTTGAAATCAATAGGAATAGATGTGCCAGCGGTATCAGTCTCTTCGCTCGAAGATGTTAGTATCCAAAAAATCCACAAACAGATTGGAGTTATCTCACTACCACCAGCAGTTAGAGCTGATGGTACGCGATGGAATAAGCAAAAACTAATCCAAGAATTTGGTTTCCCTGTACTCTCCAAGGAAATCGCCCGTAAAATTGAATTGCTTCAAAACCCAACTCCCAATAACAAAACCATAAGGCATGCAATTGTTACAGGCGAAACTGGTGAATATGGTGGATTTCAAAAGCATTCAAAAATGAAACTTGCGCAGAAGTGGCTCGAAAAATTCGGTGGATTAGAAAATGAAGAAGAAGGCGTGAATTATCAAATTGCACCGTTTAAAGTCTCCTCGAAGTGTTGCTATTACCTCAAAGAAAAACCGTGCTCTGATTGGGCTAAAGAGCACAATTGTGTACCTTATTTAGGGTTGATGGCATCCGAAGGCGGAAGACGTGAGAAGTCTTTAATGCTGAATGGCTGTAACTACTTTGGAAAAGGTACCATTCGTTCGGCTCCATTTGCAATTTTTAATAGACAGGATTTATTACAGTTGGCACTTGATTTAAAGGTCCCTGTCCCTGAGATTTATGGAAGCATACTGAAGGATGAAGATGGTCGTTTGTATACTTCTGGAGAGCAGCGAACCGGATGCTCGATGTGTGGATTTGGAATTCAGCTCGAAAAACGGCCTCATCGATTCGATCGGCTACGGGAACGGAACTACAAAGAATGGGATTTTTGGATGAATAGGTGTTGCTTTGATGAAAACGGAACACCGTATGGCTGGGGAAAAGTTTTAGATTATCTCGGAATTGGGTGGCGAGATATTCCGGATCCACATAACAGAAAAAAGTAAGGATGGGAATTCACAATGCCATATACAGGTAAGTTTCAAGTATTTGAAGATATCATTAAAGAAATTATGATCGTCTACAAGCACGACAGCCGTCCGTGGCTTATTGGCTACAGCGGTGGCAAAGATTCTACTTTGCTGGTCAGTCTTGTATATGAAGCCATGAAGCGGTTAAAGGATGCTGGCGCTAAGCTTGACAAAACCGTTCATGTCATTACATCCGACACGATGGTTGAAAATCCCATCGTAAAGAATTACATGCACTCATCCTCGGATAACATCAACCGAGCAGCGGGAAAAGATCGTCTCAACATCAAAGCCAGTGTGATCTACCCGGAGCCGGAACAGACATTCTGGAGCCGGGTCATTGGCCTGGGCTATCCTACCCCAGAGCCTCCCGGATTCAGATGGTGTACAGACAGGCTGAAAATCATGCCGATGAATAAGTTTGTCAACGAGCGAATCAAGGAGAGCGGCGAAATCATCATTCTTCTCGGCGTCCGCAAGGGCGAAAGTCTAACTCGAATGAAGACCATTACCGCACGGGAAATCGAAGGCAAACTGCTGAATATGCATAATGACATTCCCAATGCTTATGTCTACAATCCTATCACTGAAATCCCTAACGATTTGGTCTGGGAATTCCTCTTAAAAGGCGATTGCAGAAGTCCTTGGGGAAGTGACATGAAGTATTTGTTCAGTCTTTACCAGGGCGAAAACCTTGGTGAAGAAAAGAGCGTTTTGGGTGAGGTCGACCGTGAGAAAATTCCGATAACTGGCAACTCCAGATTTGGGTGCTGGTGCTGCACCATGGTGAAAGAGGATAAGTCGTTACAGAACTTCATCAACAAAGGTGCTACGGAACTAATTCCGCTTAGAGAATTCAGAAACGAATTGCTCAGAATGCGGGAGAATAGTCAATATCGAGATTCTAAGCGCCGCAACGGTTCTGTCTATAAGAAGTCAGACGGAAGCTTTGGAATGGGACCGTTTACGCTTGAAGCGCGATGCCTCATTCTCGAAAAACTCCTCGACCTCGAAAACAGGACAGGCATGGAGCTGATTACAGAAGCTGAACTGAAAGCAATTGACAAGATGTGGGACGAGGAAGGCGACCTTACATGTCGAGCACTCGTTGAAACCTACCATAAGGTCAAAGGCAAAAAGCTTCCATGGGATGATTATAAAACTCCGCGATTTGATGATGAGGCGATCCAAGCGATCAGAGATGTTGCAGATAAGTATGATATCCCGGTTGAATTGATTACGAAGCTGATTGTTTCTGTAGATACCAATAAGCACATTACGAAGAACAACAAAATGCAAAAGGCATTTGACAGCATTATTGGACAAGGCTGGTTGCACTATAATTCTGTCGAGGGAGCATTGAACCATGAAGATTAAGCGCATACAAGTAAAAAACATAGGTCCATATGTCAACGAAAATGCCTTCGATTTTGATGTATCAGACATTACTAAAAGAATGGTACTGATCGGCGGCAAAAATGGTGCAGGTAAAACGACACTGTTTAACGCTATCAAAATATGTCTCTACGGCTGCGTTGCATATGGCTTTGAATCAAACAACGCAAAGTACTTTGCCGAGATAGAGAAAATTATCAATGCCAATGAAAAACTGCAAAAAATTGGTGAGGCAGAAGTTGTCATTGACTTGCTGATGGATGACGGAAAGTACGATCACACATACACGTTTGTCAGATCATGGAGGGTAGCAGGCAAGAAAATAGCAGAAACCTTTACTGTGTACAAAGACGGCGAGACACTTTCTGAGACAGAAAAGAGTGATTTTGAGAGCTATCTTTTACAGACACTGCCCCCCAATCTCTTCCGCTTCTACTTCTTTGACGGCGAAAAAATCAGTGATTTCGTGTTCAACAGCAGCAAAAACTCCGACTTTAAGGATGCGTTTTTAAAGCTCTGCAGCCTTGATACGATGGAGATTATTCGGGAAAACTTCCGTAGAATTTCTCGTAGCAAGGCAAAGGGGACCATGACGCTTTCAGCGGAATACGATAGATGCCTTGAAGCAGACAATCTGATTGCACAGAGAGTAGAATGCGCTGAGGATGAATATCGAGAGATTTCCAATGAGATTTTGATTATTGATCAGAGGCTTGCGTCTCTTGAAAAGGCATACGCCAAGGGTGGCGGTATTTCTAAAAAAGAATGGCGCTCTATGCAAGATCAGATTGCAAAAGAGGATGCTCGCCGTGAGGGACACCATAAATGGCTCAAAGAAATGGCCAATAATGTGCTCCCATTTATTATCCTTAGAACTCAACTGGAAGAACTAAAGGCCCAAATTGCACTGGAACACAAGGCACAGGTCGATGCAAATGTAAAAAGCACAATTGATACCCCGGAAATCAAGTCGATCATCTCCGGCGTGTTGAGCCGGGCAAATATAGAATTAGCCGACGATATTTCTGAAAAGGTTATCTACGAGATTGCCAGCTATGCCAGCCACACTTCACAGATAACGCCCATTCTCAATTTGTCTGACTTCGACAGATTTGAACTAACTGCAAAAATCAACAGTCTCCTGGCTTATGACACCAACCGTGTCAAAGAAGCGACTGATGACATTAAGGCTTCTTTAAAATGCGTAAAACGCATCCGAAAGAAAATGGAGCGGAGCAGTATCGAAAACTATGATGGATACTTGCAGATGAAAAGCGATTTGAATGAGCAGAAGTCCAAATGCACGCAACAGCTTCTGGAAGTAGATAAAGAATTGCAAGAACTACGCGCACAGAAAGCGATATCTGCATCTAAACTTTCCAAGGCTAAAAGTGATTATGAGGCACTCTTGAAAAAGCAGTCCATTAACGATATTTCAGCGCGTGCACTACTGGCATTTGATGAACTCCAAAAGACGCTTTACGATAAGAGTATTCGTTTAGTCGAGACGGGATTTAGCCAATTCTTCGCAAGTCTGATCAATAAATCTGATTTGATTGATGGAATCCATATCGATGATAGTCTAAATGTTCTTCCCTATAAAAACAAACACTTTAAAGCTGATGAAATACGTAAAATCATTGGTAAGAACGGTGTTGAGTATCTTATTGCTCAAATCGGCCTGTATGCTTACGAAGTCCTGCAGCAAAAGCTTATTGCCGGTGAAACCGAGTTTGAACTGCCGGTTGAGGTAAAGCAACAGCTTTCTGCAGGAGAAAAGCAAATCTTCATTATGGCACTATATCAAGCACTTTCGCAGCTCAACAAAATCAATGTGCCTTACATCGTAGACACACCGTTTGCGAGAATCGATAAGGAACATCGAGGAAAGATCCTGAGTCAGTTCTTCAAAAAACTCAATGGTCAGATTATCATCTTGTCTACCGATGAGGAGATTGTTGGTGAGTATCGCGAGAGCATATCGGACATCATTTCCAATACATTTGTCTTGAACCACACAGCAAACGGAAATACTGAAATCCTGGCAAACACTTATTTCGGAGGCAAGCACAATGACTAATAAGCTTCATACGTCACAAAAGACCCAGGAGATATTCAACTCGTTAGGTCAGTCATTGAGATTGCAGCCATTTATCCTATCTAAACTGGCAATCGCACTGTCGGTCAGAAAGGGACAACTTCAAGCCAATGACTTCAAGACTGATAATAATGGCTTGGAACTGAGCCGGCAGGTCATTTTCGGTGATCACGATTTGCTGTTTAAATCTCTCATTATTAACAACGAGGGCAAAGTGATTCGCGAGGATGACTATTTCCCCGGTTTGGTAAAGGCTCATTTGGATCGAGGAGCAAAGCTTCTCGAAGACGAAAAACGGTACAGCAAAGATTTCTATAATCATCTGTGCCATCTGGATGACAACATCTAAAGGAGGTTTATATGGATTATCCAAAGGTCAAAGTCTGTTTAGATACCTCAGAAGATAACCTGATAGATGAATTGTACACGCCGTGTCTAAAGTGGGCTGAACGCTTTGACCGAGGCGTCGGCTACTTCACAACAGGGTGGCTCACATACAACGTCGCAGGATTATCCGACTTCGCCTCTCGCGGAGGAAAAATGCGCTTAATTACAAGTCCCATTCTTTCCACGGAGGACACGGACGCAATTATTGGAGCTGAGAACCAAGATGGTAGCGCATTCCTGCGCCTCGAAGCAGCTCTCCTCGAAAATGTTGAGATACTCAAACAAGAAATGGAAGCAGATATTATAAATACATTTTCCTGGATGCTGTATGATGGAATTATTGATATGCGTTTTGCAATTCCTTGTGAAAAGTTGGAGGAAGGAGACTTTCACGATAAATTTGGCATTTTTTATAAGGGCAACGATGCGCTATCCTTCTCTGGCTCTATCAACGACAGCAAGCATGGATTCCAGAATTATGAAAGCATAAAAGTCTTCAAAACGTGGGCTGGTACACAGGAGTATGTCGATGCGGATACCGCTCGTTTCGAGAAAATCTGGAATCGAAAAGACCGCAATCTCAAAATGTTTACCATTCCACAAGCAGTTAAAAACAAAATATTTGAATTGCGTTCCCCGGATAGGCCGTATTCTTTGCCGGCAGGTTCGAGTAAATGGGTTCATCAGGACATAGCAGTAAAGACCTTTCTGGAAAAAGAGCATGGCATTCTGGCAATGGCTACCGGAACCGGAAAGACTGTTACTGCAATGAAAATCATCAACAAGCTGTTTGATAGCGGGGAAATTCGTCGCGTTGTTATTACTATGTACGGCAACGATTTGCTGGATCAGTGGGCAATTCAAATTCGAGAAAACTACAAGAACAAGCAAATCAACTATCATTATGCATCCCAGAAGATGATGAAAGATTTCGTCATGCACCCAGATGATTCCATCTTAATTCTTTCTCGTGACGCCAGAAATCTCTCCAAATTGCTGGACTTGTTTGATCGTCTACCTGGCGATTATCGCAATGATACGCTGTTTGTTTTTGACGAAGTACATGGAGCTGGTTCTAATACTTTTGTCGAAAATCTTTCGGGCAGGCTCTCTCCGTATCGATATCGCCTCGGGTTGAGCGCTACGCCAGAGCGTGAGTACAATGAGGCTGGAAATGATTTCTTGCTGAATGAAATTGGAGAAGTAATTTTTGAGTTTACGCTGCAGGATGCCATTCAAAAAGGAATCCTGTGCGAATTCAATTATATCCCTCTGCCCTATGTTCTCTCTGACGAAGAAAAGCTCAAAAAGCGCAAGATTATCGCAGCGTTCAATGCAAAAAAGGAGAGCGGAGAACCTGTTGATGAAAAGGATATGTTTACTCAATTGGCGCTTGTCAATAAAACAGCGGTCAACAAGCTGGAGGAGTTTGAAAGTCTGATTTCTCAGCGACCGGAGCTGTTGCAGAAGTGTATCATTTTTGTTCAGACCATGGAATATGGCGCAAAGCTCCAGGAGATTCTTGTCAGGTACAGCGACAAATATCATACCTACTATGCCGATGATGAAAAAATTAATTTGGAGAACTTTGCGGCAGGAAAAATTGACTGCCTGCTGACCTGTAAAAAAGTTTCCGAGGGAATTGATATCAGCAGCGTCACGAACATTATCCTGTTTTCTTCTGACCGTTCCAGGCTCGTGACAACGCAGAGAATCGGGCGCGCATTACGCCTGGATAAACACAACCCAGAAAAGAAAGCAACTGTTGTGGACTTCGTGATTGAGGATTCCGAGGAAAATGACAATAACGCCGATGCCGATCGTGCAGAGTGGCTTACAGATCTTTCACAGACAAGGAGATGCGAACATGAGAAATAAAATCATCGAAAATGCGATTGATTCCGTTGTCAACGCATCGAACACCTCGTCCGACTTCAAACTGGCATTCAGACAATATGTCAAAAACAAGTTTGATGATAACGCCAAAGAGAGCGATTTAAAACGGATACTTACACTGATTGAGGAGGATGAGGAGGATATTCAGGTATGAAGATGGCGATCCTCGAGCTCGAATATAAAAATATCCGAAAAATCACTGCCTTGAAGCTCCCCTTTACCAAAGCCGATGGCTCCGTAATCAGCAACAATTTTATTATGATGGCCAACGGTACCGGTAAGACAACCACAATGGAACTCATCAAAGGATTATTTGATGGAACAGCCGCTGGATGGACTGCGTCCAAAGTGCGTTCTTTCGCGCCTACATTAACGGAAGCAGATACAGGTGAATTCAGCATCACTGTCAAATTTGATGATAGACAGTATAAGTACTTCCTCTCTATGAATTACAAAGATGGAACGGTGCAGGTGGAAACCTCTGCTCCTCCCAAGGGTCGAGAAGCTGGACTTCGTTTACCTGAGTCTATTCGCGGTATTTTTACGCCTGAATTTGTTAGGCGCTTTGTGTTTGACGGTGAGCAGGCGGCGAAGTCTATGGACAGCTCATCCAATGAAGCTGATGAAACGATTCGCTACCTATATCGCCTCGATGAATTGGATGAGATTTTGGCCGCAAACCAGAGAATCCTTACCGAAATCCAAAACGCCGAAGGAAAGCGTGGAACATCCAGTTCACTTAGCAATTTGCGTACCCGGCAAAGTGACATTGACGCAATTCGGGCCAAGCTGAGAGCACGGTGTGAGAAGCTTCGCGAAGAGATTGCTGCGTTTGAAGCTGAAAAAGTAGAGAAGGAGAAACAGCGCCAGGAACTCGACAAGAGCTATGAAAAGCTGAATCAAGAGAAAAATGATATTCTCAAGGAACAGCAGAAGAATCGCGGCGAAATCGACGTTAAGATCACTTCTATTCTGGGGATAATTAAGTCTCCCTATCTACTGAGCGAAAGCCTCTGTGCGAGAATGTTCGAGTTAGGCAATAGCATGAAAAAACTCAAGTTGCCTAAAACCATTGCCAAAGACTTCTTCACCGAATTGGCTTCTGCAGACCGGTGTGTCTGCGATAGATGCATTGGCGAACGGGAGAGAACGGCTATCCTGAAGCGGGCTGACCAGTATCTGGGAAGTGACCAACAGTCGGTTCTTAACACGGTTAAGAGTAGTCTGATGGACAGTGTGTATGACGAACGCTTAAAAAAGGCCTTCGAAGAACTCAAGGAACTGAGAGCTCAAGCTAATCGCCTCGATACGAGATTTAAAACTAATGAGGAAAAACTCATTAAAGCCGGAGGCGAAAAGGCTCGTGAACTGCAGGAGCGAATTGAGGAACTGATCAGACTTATCAGCATTGCTCGTGATGAACTTGAGCGCATTGAATCCAAGGATGAAAACGACGCTTCTCTGACAGAAGAAAACAACCTTCACAAGGCGGATCAAAAATTTAAGTACTATGAGCAGGAAATAGCGAAGGCAACAAGAACAAATACTGCATTGCGCAAAAAAGAGTTGGTTGATTCCTTGGTGAATGAGATCAAACTACAGGCTACCACAGCGCTGAAGCAAGAAATCGTCAGAAAGACCAACGAGAAACTTCGCCGTGTTATCGTTGACGATTATGTAGAAATCGAAAGCATCGATAGGTACATAAAACTAAAGGGTAGGGACGGTGCCAGCGAAGGTCAAACTCTTAGCATTGCCTACTGTTTCCTGGGCACTCTTTTCGAAGATTCTGAGTTGGAATTTCCGTTCATTATCGACTCGCCTACCGGCAAGATGGATTTCGAAAAACGGCAGGCTGTTGCAGATATCATTCCTTTGGTATTCAATCAGATGATTGCCTTTGTTCAGTCAGCAGAAGTGGAGCGTTTTGCGGACAGATTCTATGCAAATCCCGATTCGCAGTATCTTACGGTTGTGGCATCTCCCCAGGATCAGGCCGTAGTTGTTTATGAAGGAATTGACTTCTTCGATTCGTATCAAAGAGAGCACAAAGGAGATGAAAAATAATGCATTTTAAGATAGCGAAAAGTGCCCAAAGCTACTTTAACAACATTATGAATCTCGAAGGCTCCCACGCTGCGGAGGATAAGAATAAGTTTATCCAATTCGATGTGTACTACTGCTGTGCATTGATTGGCATGGCAGCAGGCCAAATCGACGAGGATACTTCTGAGTTGAAGGATCTTGTTGAAAGGTACCCAGTTCAATATCGTGACTGTAAAGCACAAATTGCTGGGTTACTGGTGGCATCTGAGGCCAGAAGACTCGGCATCGATACGCAGAGCCCTAAGTTGGAGCAGATTATGCTACAGTATATTAGCAACAATGATACTCTGCTGTCTGAGGATGGAATTAAAACCCTTAACGCCTATGCGTTGAAAGGATACCGCCTGATTACTGATTATCCGTTGTTTGACAAACCTACTTCCAGAGAAGAATTTCTGGATGCATTCAATGTAGCCATGCAGTTTTACGAAAAGAAAGATAGCTAATCTGTGTAGGTGCTTAGTTAACCTGCGAGAGCGCACCACGAATACCCCACAGCCAAAATAGCGGCTGAAACGTAATGTTCCAGCCGCTATTTTTCTTAAAAGTTTCAGTAGCTGTTTCCGTCGAACTGTGGTATATGTTTGTGCTGCAAGGAGGCGAGCGCATGAAATACAAGCTGCTAAAAGACCTATACGACTGTTTCTACACCCCACCTGAACTTCCAGCTCAGAAACAGGAAATCGAGGAATGCCATCAAGCACTTAGCGGTGCGTTGGGAAAGCCGGAGCGTCGGCTGGTGCTCCAGATCATCGACGCAAAAGACCGTATTGCGGAGGAGACCTCCATCGACAGCTTTATCGCTGGATTTGAACTGGCGTGGAAACTCTCCGTAGAATTGAATCACTACGAAAACGAGCGCTCAGTCTCCTGCCAAACGGCAATGGGATCAGGCGCTCGTTTCGCATCTAAGGAGGAAGAGAAATGAAGAAACTCATCATAGTGACAATGATTGCCGCATGTGTCGCCCTGTGCGCCGCTGTGTGGCCACATGGCAACGCGGTCGAGGAAACACCCGTCCCAGCCGCAGAAACCGCTGTGAGCGCCAAGGAAGCGACCGTTGCGGAAATTGAGGAACCAGCAACACTGGCAGAGAAGGAAAAAAGAACGATTCCGCAACAAGAAGCGCCCCAAGAAGAGCAACCTGAACCGAAGACAGGGCCTATTGAAACACCCGTAGCTTCCGAACTCCAGCTTTCCACGGGGCAGGCACCCGCTAAGAATTCCGCACCAGAGCCAACTCCGCCACAGCCTTCTAAAGAACTGCCCCCCGGCGACAAAGTCTATGTGGCGGGCTTCGGATGGGTAGAGTACGAGGGACCTAATCACAGCAAAGATGGCACGGACATTTACGAAAACGGCAACAAAATTGGGATCATAGGGTGAAATATGCGGAAAACATTCAAAATAGGGTCAAGCCGCTATTGACAATCAAACTTTCTATGCTATTCTATAATGATTTAACCCCGAGGTTGAATGGATGGCATGGGCGAGAAGGAGAGTATGTATGGCGTATGAGTTTGTTTGCGAATCCGAAGCAAAGCGCTATCGTTCGGATTGCTCGAATGTCCTGAAGAAAACCTGCGAGCTGCTGAAGGAGAAGGGTATTTCTGCACAGTTTTCGCTTGTTGGAAGCGGAGCAAGGAATATGATCACGAGAAATGGAGATGGCCCGTATGACTTGGACTACAACCTTTTGGTCATGAAGGCAGATAACGAGTATCGCGACCCGCGATTGCTGAAAGACACAATTAGAAATGCCCTTAACAAAGCGGTGGGCGGAAAGTTCTTTTCGGATGCACAAGATTCAACTTCTTGCTTAACTGCACTGCTGCATTTTAAGGATACTCCAAATGTTGAATTCAGCTTTGATGTTGCTATTATCACGAAAAATAAAAACGGGAATTACATGCGCTTGATACATAACAAAAATGTGTACGCACTGGGCTTGGATCAATACACATGGAACGAAGTGCCACGTTCACATCAAGTGAAAGATAAAGCAGATGAACTGAAAGAAGCAGGCTTATGGCAGGAGGTTCGTGACAGGTATCTTGAGAAGAAAAACATGTATCTGTCTTGGCAGGATCGTAACCACCCATCCTTTGTGGTGTATGTGGAAGCAGTGAATGAGGTTTATAACAGATATTTCAATAGAGGAGGCGGGTACAGTGTGCAATCGATTTTTTGACTACGATGACGGCGACTTCGCCATGAGCATTTCTGACAGCATGGCGATGGATTCCGATGGGAATCTCATGATGCGCATGGGAGATCACATGGCGATGGACATGGACACCGGGGATATTCACATGATTTCCTCGTGGTCTGATGATGACGAGGAGTAGAGCATAGGCGGCGGCTCAACGGATGCACCGCCATAGACAAGGAAAACACTCTCAATCCGGGCAGAGAAAACAGCGGGACAGGCCCGTAGAGGCTTGTCCCGCTGTCTGTATCGTAATAGTCAACAGTTTTGGGGAGGGCAAATGCAAACAAACAGTTTGGTCAGGGGGAGTGAGATGTTTTCTCTTGACTGATTATCGGCGTACCGATATAATAAAAGCGGTGATGTATATGACGATCCAACAGATACTGCGGGAAAAGAACCTTTCCCGCTACCAGCTCTCCAAGAAAAGCGGTGTGCCTTGGGCAACGCTGGCGGACATTTGCTCCGGCAAGACAACGCTTTCCCGATGCAGTGCCGGTACACTCATGAAGCTGTCCTCCACACTGGATATCCCGATGGAGCAGCTCATTACGCTGACCGTGGAGAAACCACAAATGCATGGCGGCAAGCCGACTGACCGAACCTATCTGGAAAAGAATCTGCCCGCCAGTTTGGATAAAGCGCTCCGTGAGTACATTCAGGGCGAAAAAGACAAAGTGTCTTATATGGACTGCCTGTGGGGAGAATTGTATAGTGCGATTAACTCCAATCTGTGGAGCAACGCCATTACACAGGAGCAGGCAGATTATCTTCGCACAAAATATTTATAAGGGGGTGAGAACCCGTGATTGATTTTACCAACTGCCCAGTCAACCGCTTCCGCGCCTATGGCGGAGCCAATGGTAATAAAATCAATATCACCTATCAAGGACACAGTTATATGCTCAAGTTCCCGCCAAAGCCCAGCAGGAATCGGGATATGAGCTACAGCAACGGCTGTATCAGCGAATATGTCGCCTGTCATATTTTTGAAATGTTGGGATTTCGGACACAGGAAACTCTCCTCGGAAACTATACGGACAGCCGCGGCAAAACAAAGCTGGTAGTTGCCTGTCGGGATTTTACAGAGGGCGGAAAACGGCTCATCGAGTTTGCCCATCTGAAAAACACCTGCATCGACAGTGAGCAGAATGGTTACGGAAAAGAACTGTCCTCCATTCTGGAGGCCATCGAGGAGCAGAGTATTTATCCAGCCGGTGAGCTGCGGCAATTTTTCTGGGATATGTTTATTGCGGATGCGTTCCTTGGAAACTTCGACCGGCACAACGGAAACTGGGGTTTCCTCGTGGATGAGGAAAAGCAGCAGGCAGAGCTGGCACCGGTCTATGATTGCGGTTCCTGCCTATACCCGCAGCTTGATTTGGAACGGATGAAAAACGTGCTGCAAGACGAAGCGGAAATTGACCAACGCATCTATACCTTCCCAACTTCCTCTATCGAAGAAGGCGGGAAAAAGATATCGTATTTCGATTACATCTCCTCACTGAAGAATCCCGATTGCAATGAGGCGCTCAAGCGTGTCTGTTCAAGAATCGGCCTCGATGCGATCCATAACTTTCTCGAGGGTGTCCCAGAACTGCTGCCGATCCAGCGTGAATTCTATCTGACCATGCTGACCGAGCGCAAGGAGAAGATTTTGGATTACAGCTTGGAACTTCTGATGGAGCAGGAACATCATACCTCACCGACGCTGGGAATGTAAAACCAAATATTCTATTTAGAGGGCCGCGCCAATTGGCGCGGCCCTCTTTTTGTGTCTATGGTATATGCGGAATTCGAGGAAACGGAGCGGTTTATATGTTGGGATATCCGGCATGAACATGGAATGATTTCCGGATAGCAGCAAAAATGCTTGAAAAATCGCCAAAAACGGCGATGAGCAGAGTGACAAAAGTCTTAAAAGCGGCGATAAGCAGAGGAACGTTAACATTGTCCCTCGTGAAGCTGTTGGATGATATGGAACTTCTACTTGCCGACTTAAAAGATACGCCGCAATAGACAAAGAAAAAATTTTCTAAAAACAGGGTGTGCAAAACATGTTTTCTTCCGCGATAAGTGAAGGGACTTTTTTAAGGCACTTGGCAGGGATCAACTCTCTGCATTCAAATCGAACCGAAAGGAGTGATGCCTATGGGCTGCGTTATGGCTTCCATCAACCGACATCAAAAATTATAAAGGAGGAATCCAATGCAAGAATCTACATTCACCAACTATGACCAGCTGCCGCTGTTTCTCAATGCGAATACGGTGGCGCAGGTGCTGGGCGTGTCCATCTCCAGCGCCTATGAGCTCATGCACGAGACGGGCTTCCCCGCGCTGCGGATAGGCAGCCGCATCGTGGTACCCAAAGAAGAGTTCCGCCGGTGGGTAGACGCGCAGACAGGAGGTGATGCCTGATGTTCCGGCGTTGGCCTAAGCGAGATCCGAACAAGTATTACTACCTCGTGCCAAACGAGGTGTTCAACCTCGGTCTCAGCTCGCATGAGATTGCCGTCTACAATTACCTTCTGCGCTGCGAGGATCGCAGAACCTACCAATGCCATCCCAGCTACCGCACCATCGGTCGGGCGGTGCAGCTGAGCGAAAACACCGTGCGGAAGTATGTGGCCGGTCTGGAGGAGAAGGGGCTTATTCACACCGAGCCCAGTACCATCACCACAAAGGACGGCCGCGTGCGCAACGGAAGTCTCATCTACACCATCTGCCCCATTCAGGAAGCACTGGAGCTGAACTATCAGCGGCAGTTCCTGCGGGCGGAGCGTGACATAGAGCGGGCAAAGGCAGAGAAACGGCTGGCCGAATTGAATCGGCAGAACAAAAAGGAGGAAAGCGCATGATGCAGCAGCTTGCAAACTTTATCGTAGACCATGACCCGATGATGGTTCTCCAGCGCACGCACGACACGGTGCGCTACATTCGGTGGGAGTGGAACAAGGAACATGCCGACCCCATTGATGAAGAAGAACTTCGCCTGTTCCTCTGCGATGAACACTACGGTGATTTGACCGATGAGCAAAGAGCTGTTGCCCGTCGGTGCCGGGACGAGATGCGAGATGTCTATGCGGAGATGTGCGTGCGTTTACTGCAACATGAGATCATGCTGGAGCAGGGCATGGTGCCGGACATCAGTACCTACCGCAGTGTGTTCTGCCCGGAAGGGGGTGATGCGCCGTGGATGCTTGACCGGGCGGGATGACCGAAAATCGGACCGATTTGCCGCCGACGAAAGAAAAGCAGGAGAAAGGACCGGGGTCGTAAACGCCCCGGTCCGTCCCACAAATGCCCGCAGTGCGGGCATTTTCAAGGGTTTGTGACCGGGGACAGAGGAACGCTCCTTTCGGGAGTTTGTACCCTGTGGAACGCTCCGAGTTCCAGTTTCCTCAGTGTTTTCAAGGGTTTCCGCCGACGCTCTACCGGCCCCATGCCCCGATTTTGATCCAATTTACACCTAATTTGCACTTCAAAACGCAGAAAAAGAATTGAGAAAAGCAATAGCTATTTCCGCAAAAGTGTGGTAGTTGTTTGTGTTACAAAAAGAAAACGAATCCAAAGGAAGTGAAATACATGGCAAAACGAAGACCGGCCGGCGACGGCATGGTGCGCAAGCGGGATGACGGCCGCTGGGAGGGCCGCATCGTCATCGGCCACCGGGAAAACGGCGAGCCGCTGTTCCGCCATGTGTATGCCAAGACGCAAAAGGCCCTGCTGGACAAGCTGCACCAGAACATCGAGTGCTACCGTGATGTGGAGCTGACCGAGGACAGCCGCATGACGCTGGGTGAGTGGCTGGATCGCTGGCTCATAGAGTACAAGGCGGGTACGGTGCGGCCCGGTACCCTCGAGGGCTACCGCCGCTACATCGAATACTACATCAAGCCGCAGCTGGGCGACAAGCAGATCTCCCTCCTCTCCCAGCAGGACATCCAGCGGATGTACCGCCGCCTAAAAACGGAGGGGCGCATCCACGAGCACCCCGAGATGGATCATCAGCTCTCCGACTCCATGGTGCGCCACATCCACTCCACCCTCCACGCCGCACTGAAAGACGCTGTGCAGGCACACGTCATTCCCAGAAATCCCACCGAAGGAACAACGGCGCCCAAACCCAACTACAAGCCCAAGCGCATCCTGACCGGCGAGGAGCTGGACGCCTTCCGTGCGATGGTGGAGCAGGACGAGGTGTGGCGAGACTTCTTCCAGACGGAGCTGATGACCGGCCTGCGCCGCGGTGAGATCTGCGGCCTGCAGTGGAGCGACTTCGATGGGAATACCGGTACTCTGAAGGTATGTCGAACCCTCCACAGCCAGCGGAAGGGCGAATACACCGTCGGCGAGACGAAGACCAATCAGGGAATGCGCACCATCATCCTGCCGCACAGCGTGACTGAAATCCTACGGCGGCGAAAAGTGGATGCCATTAGCCAATGGATATTCCCTGACCCGGTGAAGCCGGAAGATCCCGTCGATCCCAACGCGGCCTATCGCCACATGAAGACGCTGCTCCAGCGGGCGGGGCTGCCCAGCATCCGCTTCCACGATCTGCGTCACACCTTCGCCACCCACGCCCTCACCAGCGGCGTTGACGCCAAAACCCTGTCCGGTATCCTGGGCCACACCAACGCCTCCTTCACGCTGGATACCTACACCCATGTCACCTCAGATATGCAAAAGCAGGCTTGCGGTATCGTAGGCGGCTTCATGGAAGATATCTTCGGAAAGGAGTTGAAACCGTGGCAAGAAAACGAAAAGCCGGAGACGGAACGGTAAGGCAGCGCAAGGATGGTCGGTGGGAGGGGCGCATCGTCATCGGCTACGATGATAACGGCTATCCCAAGACGAAAAATGTCCTCGCCAAAACCAAGAAGGGATGCCTCGAAAAACTCCAAAAGCTCAAGGAGGAATGCGGCGGGCTGAAGCCCGAAAAAGTGCGGTCTGAGATGCCCTTCGGGGACTGGTTGACATACTGGTACGAGAATCACTCCAAGCCCAAGATCCGCCCCACCACGCAGGAGACCTACGAAAGCCGCATCCGCCTGCACATCATCCCGGAGATCGGCAGCATTCCGCTGAACAAGCTGACGCAGAACGACCTGCAGCAGTTCTACGGTCGGCTCAAGAAAAGCGGCCGGAAGCGGTTCACCGACAAGTACGGCGAAGGGCTGTCCGACCGAATGGTGCGTATGTGTCACGCCACCTGCCGCTCCGCATTGGAGAAGGCGGTGCAGGATGGGCTGATCCGTGTGAACCCGGCCATCGGCTGCAAGCTGCCACCGAAGAAGGCGCGGGAGATGCAGGTGCTGACGCGGGAGGAGCTGCAACGGTTTCTCATTCAGGCGAAGTTCGAGGGCTACTACGAAGTCTTTCTTCTGGACTTAGCCACCGGCCTGCGCCGGGGTGAGCTGATGGCGCTGCAATGGGACGACCTGAACTTGAAAACCGGCGTGCTGAATGTGAACAAGCAGGTCTACGATGTGCGGGGCCAGCTTCAGATCAGCACGCCCAAGACAAAGAACTCCGTCCGAAAGATCGTTCTGCCGCCTGCTGTGGTGGCAGTGCTGCGGGAGTACAAAGAAACCGTGAACTCCCGCTGGATGTTCCCGTCGCCTGTCAAGGAGGACTGTCCCATTACACCCGGCGTGGTGCGCCGCAGACTTCAGCTCATCCTGGAGCACGCAGGATGCAAGCATGTACGCTTCCATGACCTGCGCCATACATTCGCAACCTTGGCGCTGGAAAACGGTATGGATGTGAAAACGCTCTCGGCTATGCTGGGCCATGTGTCGGCGGCCACCACGCTGGACATCTACACCCACATCACCGACGATATGCGGCTCACGGCTGCCGCCAACATTGACCGTTGCATCGGCAAAGCAGCGCCGCAGGAGGACGCTTCAGAGTCGGGGGAGGAAACTGCCCCGGCCCAGGCGGAAAAGCCGAGTATGACCGATTTTAAGCCCTACGTGGGCCGCAAGCGCAGATCCGGTACCGGCTGCGTCAGTGAGATCAACGACCACCTCTTTGAAGGACGCTATTCTCCCAAATGGCCCGACGGCAAAAAGCACGCCCGCAATGTCTACGCCCACACCCGCGAGGAGTGCGAGGAGAAGCTGAAAGTGCTGATCGTGGAGATGAAAGCGGAAATTGCGGAGGCGCAGCGGCTGAAGGATTTGGGCGAAGGCGATGGGCGGCCGCCGGAGGAGAAGCAGGGCAAGCGGGAAAAGAAAAAATAAATAGAACTGTCACGGATGTCGAATATTCGGCATCCATGACAGTTAAGCATGATTACTTGCTTGGTTTAAGAACACCTGCAATTTCTATCACAGAAATGTCCAATTTAGAGATTAGACATAGGCAGACGACTTATTAATTACAGGTTGTTTGCAGTAAAATATTCTTAATTATTGTGAATAGATGCTGTAGCAATGGGGTAACGAAAGGTTCAGTACTGATAATTTCTATCGCTACTAAGGAAAATAATATGAATAGTCCCCACAGCAAAGAATATCTGATAATTCCGCTATTGACCTCATTAACCATTTTTGTAATCAGCTTATCGTTACCAAATGCTTGTGCGATATCTTCTGAAGTCAAAAGAGAAGAGTAATTTGCTTTCAGTGCATCATAGCTGTCTTGGACTTTTTTTACTTTATATTTCGTTTCAGATATACATATAATCAGATAAACGACAGAGCCAAGCAGTACTGCCTCTAATATGAGAGTAATATCTCGAGTGAATATATTGTCAAGTGGTTTATCAGAAACAACATTAGCTAAAATAACAGTAAATAAGAAACCAAAAATTGCAATTAAATTCTTTTTGAAGTTGTCGAGCAGAGAAGTTACATAGTCTCCAGTTTTTGATACAACTTCAGATATAAACTCTGCCAGTTTGTTAGTTAACTGAATGTACCTGGATACATTATCCTTAAGGTACAGATTATAGTTTGATTGAATTGACGCAAATGTTTTTCCGTCGATTTTTTGAATATCTGAGAATCTGCAATGAAGGCAAAGTATATTTCGTGCAATCAATGCTTTGTCGGTAGCGTTTCCGTCCGTATAAATCCAGTTATATATTTTATATAACTCGGGATTCGCAGCAATCAAACTACATTGGTATTGAAATTCCAATATCCTTTGTCCGGCAATGTGTATTTCCAGTATTTCGTGATTGAGCGATGCAGAAGATGACAAGTAGACTAAAGATAAAATATTTACAAGTCTATTAAAAATTTCGGATAAGGGATTGCCTTCGAAGTTTATATCAAGTTGAAAATCGTCAGGAAGCAACTGATATCTTACTTGATCGTGGAAATGGGTCGTTTCAGAGCAAGTGCTTAGCCTATGCTTTCTGTCAAATGCTTTAAAAACAACCTTCTGCGGTGCTGATGAAAAAAGCATAGTTTTTGTTTTAAATAAAACCTCTTTATCAAACACCTCAAATGTAAGTTGATTCGCTTCGCTTAACAACGCTGAAAATGTAGATAGTATCCCTTCAAGAGGAAGGTCACAGAGCCCTTGTGCGAAACTGGAAAAATCATAAATAGAGATATTGCCATCTTGAACACTTTTATTTATAGAAATTTTTGCCGAAAGTTGTTCGCTATATTTGCAATCAGTCTTAAAAGTATCAAATTTTTGTTGTAAAGACAGATCTTGCGATGACATATAAAATAAATCATCATTTTCATTTATCAACGATAGAGTGACGATGTCTCTCTGAGGAAAAGATTCGATAAGTTCTGTGATTTGCTCGTACTTTGGAAGAGATGTAACCGCAAAATCAAAATCAACATCTAAGACTTTACTGCGTTCGGAGAGCCTGTGACTACTACATTGAAATAGTGTTGTTATGGCAGCAATATAGTTCACACTTTCCCCCCTCTCTATGGTAGTGGTTGCTTTGAATTAGCTCTCAATTTGAACTTGAACCCCGCTGCAGAATTGACGATATGTTAATTCATTATTGGTCTTGATGCGAATGAAGCGGTTTCCATTCGCATCCTGATAAGCGGTAATCGTTTCATCAAGTTGATGCACTTCATCGGTGATTCTTATCTGAATGCCATCGTTAACTTCATAAACCTTTTTGATCCGAGCATTAATAACTGATGGCACTGGGCTAAACTGACGGTCAAAATGCTTCGTCTCAGGTAGATCAGCGAGTTTGGATTTTAACGACTCCAATCGATCTTCAGGCAAATCCGTGACTTGGTAACCATCCAAAATATCCACGAGCATTGTGTTGTAGTCAAAATGTTCGTGGCTTTTGAAATAAGAAATTACTGCGTTACGAATTACAGTATGATCTCTTGGAGCTAAGTTTCGAATATTCCGATTAAGCGTACTTTCAATGGCTTTGAACGCATTGGAAGTATTACTTTCATCACTAACCATTTCATCTAACTCCAGAAAATCATCGCTCCAATATTTAGCAACAGTATTGGAATAGATTCTGGCCGTATACGAAGTTGCCTCAAGGTCTGGGATCTCAATTAAACAAGATTTCCAAAATGTCTTTTTATCTTTGGAAAAGCCGCTTTTAAACGAGAAATCCGCGTCATCGACAAAATCGCTGTGTTCCACTTTGGCTAAAAGGTAAATCGATTGATTAGTTTCTTCGTCAAATAATAATGCTTGAACAAGACTACCTTTTTGAACATTTGTATCCATACGGGCGACTCGCCGCTGTGCATCAATTTCCTTAATAAGGAGCCGGCTCGCAATAGAGTCTGTTTTGTTGGAGACAAGTTCCGCGTTATCATGGGCTCTCAGAATGTGCTTGATACATCCAATAACCTCGGTATCTGTTGATCTGGTCTTAAATTCACGAACATTTTTATTTCCATTTATATGATCAATAAGTTCACTAACATACACGTCAAAAGTTGCTGGGGTTGCTCTGGTATAAATCTGTTGTGCATCATAATCAATAATACGAATAGATTTTGTTATTATTTGCATATATCCCCCGCCTTTTCATTTCCCCCTGATGGGATTCTTATATGACCAATTCAGTCATCATAAAATAGAGTCAATCTGCTATAAGTTTAATTATACTGCAATTCGGCAAAAATTACAATATTAAGTCTACGCTTGTCGAAAAGACATGTTAAGAATGACAGGCTCACCACTTGCGCCGCAATAGACAAAGAATAAGAAAAATCCCTCTGAAATCAATAATTTCAGAGGGGTTTTGGTCCGAGTAGTGCGACTCGAACGCACGGTCTCCTGGTCCCAAACCTATGTCTGAACCTTCAGACAGGCCTGCTACGCCCTCTTTGGCGCTTTCCAGCACTCCTGCGGTTCCTCTTTGAAACTCTTTTGCCCTGTTCATTTCAGACACCACTTTCGTCTTTTGGGATTTGTGTGGGATGGAATTCTGTATATTAAAAGTGCTTCCGACCGGGATTGTCCCCGGCGGCGGGTGCTTTTTACCGCAGCGAGCAGCTCAGAAATTGCGTCGCATAAACAAAGAAATAAGCGCGGCATGGGGATTCTTATAAAGCTGTAAAACCGGATTCTTGTCAAGTGATCAGCAACTGACAAGAATGACAAGAACGGCAACATGCGGCATCGCCTGGAATAGTCATTCTTCTGCAAATGTTCCGTTCTTTCCGGTAGCTATTTCCTGCTTTCTGTGATATTGTTCGTTTGCCAAAAGGAGGCGACGATATGCAGAAAGAAAATACCATGACAGTCGGGCGGTGGTGCGGCCGGTGGTTCATCACCAACCGCCATAAATGGAACGGCAACACCGAGGGCGGGTACCGCAATCTGATTTACAGCCACATCATCCCCGGCATCGGAAGTGTGGCGCTCTCCGACCTGACAAAGCAGACAATCACCGATTTCTATGACACGCTACGGAGTCAGAGACTCAGTGCCAGAAGTGTGTGGTGCGTCCACCTGCTTCTGCGGCGGTGCATGGACGAAGCAGCACGGGAACAGTTTATTCCATACAACCCAGTGCGGCTCTGCCAGGAATCAAAGGCGGAGGGATACAAAGCAGCCCCTCTGCGCCTGGGACAATTCCAGCGTTACCTGAACGCAACGGAACAGCTCGGCGTGCTCCCTCTCATCTACACAGGACTATCAAGCGGCCTGCGGCAATGTGAACTGATCACCTTGTCGTGGGCCGATTTTCATGTCCGCTACAGGTACATCCTCAAAGACCAGCGGTTGCTGACGCTTAACGCCAAAGCGGCGCATCTGCTGAAGCAGATACCGGAAACTGACTCGCCCTATGTGTTCCTCAATCCCAAAACCGGAGCACCGTATAAGCTCCACGAGTTCTACTATCTGCACAAGAAAATCCTGAAACAGGCCAGGCTCCCATGGGTAGCTTTCCGTGATCTGCAGCGCCAGTGCATGGAGGTGGGAATATGACACTTCAGGAATACATCAGCTTCTGGCAGGAAACCTATGACAAGCATCAGAGCAGGCCGACTACCTATGCGGCACACAACTATGTATTCAAAAACCATATTCTCCCCGGTTTGGGTGATATACCGCTCTCTGAATTGACATCGGAGATGGTTGGAGAATTTCTGGAGGAACGGAAGCGCTTCGGCAATCATCGAACCGGCAGCTCTGGTTTGGGAGAAGAAACCATGCGGCACATCCACCGCCTGCTTCAGCAATGCTTGGATCAAGCCATACGGGACGGCCTGATTGGCGATAATCCCGCCAGAGCGTTCCACTACTCCAAGCCAAAGAAGGTCAATGCCGATGTGCTGACGCCACTGGAGATGGAGGATTATCTGGATGCGGCAGAACGGCTGGGGCATCTCCCCATGTTCATGCTGGCCTTAACGGCTGGCCTGCGGCAGGGTGAGCTTATCGCCCTGAAATGGAATGACCTCAATGTAAAAAACAGGACGCTGACCATATCAGAGCAGCGCTCTGTAGAACGGCGGGAGTTGATCGAATATGGCTCGGAAACGAGAACAATAACCTTGACATCGGAGGTGATCGACCTCCTGATCATGGAACACACCAAGCATCCAAAAAGTCCGCTGATGTTCATGCATCCAGCAACGCAGAGGCCATACTCACCGCAGATGGTACGCCGGATGCATAACGAGATCATCAAGGAAGCGGGGCTTGACCATATCCGATTCACAGATCTCCGGCACACATGCGCCGTCCTATCTCTGCGGAACGGCATGGAAACCAAAGAACTGGCGCGGATGCTGGGACATTACCGGCCATCGATAACCCGGCAGAACTATGAACCTTATCTGCCGCGCACGGCAAAAAAGGATGAGGATATGCCAAAGGAAACTACTCAGCGTGAGCTTCAGCAGGCGGCAAATGATTTGGATAATCTTCTGAAGTTCTGATAGCTATTCCGCAAAAGGTGTGGTATATGTTTGTGTCACAAGGAGGTGAAGCCCATGAAATACAGATTACTCAAAGAGTTGTACGACTGCAGCTTCATCTCAGGATTTACACTGGCGTGGAAGCTGTCCGCAGAACTGAATAATTGTGAAAACGAGCGCTTAGCCTCCTGCCAAACCGGGAGACTGGGCGCTCGTTTCATATCTCAAAAGGAACATCATAAGGAGGAAACTACATGAGTGATAAACTATGGCGAGCGGTGTATGATCGATTTCACAAACCGCAGACCGATCCTGAAAAAAAGAAAGAAAATGTGGAGCGGTATCATGCGATGGTGAAAATGATGGTGGCTATCGAACGACAAAACCTGCTTCAAATTGCGGAAGACAAGAATTTTCTCAATAGCGATGCAGACCTTGATAGCTTTATTGACGGGCTTGAGACAGCTCTGATAATTTCTATGTTAGTCGAAGATGACACAAACGAATTCATGCGCCCTGGTGAAACGCCGCAGGGCATAAGAAAATTTACATTGGGAGGAGAATGAATGAAATGAAAAGGAGATTCATCGTTACTACTGCAATCACCGCCTGTCTCGCCCTGTGTGCCGCCGTGTGGCCACAGACCGAAAAGGTCGAGAAACCACCCACGCCGAGCGAAACGGCCAACGTGACCACTCCACGGCCGACACTTCCGGAAGCAGAGAAACCGGTGCTGCCAGTGGTAACAGAAAAGAAAGAATCGGAAATGCTGGAAGCTGAATCAGCCCCGGAAGTAGCCACCGAGGAGTTGCCCATCCCTGTACCGGAAATAGAAGATGAAGCCGAGACAGAACAAGAATATGTACCTCCTACGCAGACAGATCCCATCCCGGTACAGCCCACGCAACCTGAACCTAAATCGGCACCGGAGCCATTAGCTAACGATAATGAACTGGCGGATATGGTCTATGTCCCCGGCTTCGGCTGGATACGAAGTGAAGGCCCCAACCATGTCGAGTACGCCGAGGATATGTACGAGAACGGCAATAAAATCGGCATCATGGGCTGACCTCAAAAATTGCGCCGCATAAACAAAGAAATAACCGCAGGAGAGCAAAAAAGCATTCCTGCGGTTATCCTTTGCCAGTTTATAATTCAAAATCTCTCGTCTGGAAAGGACATCACGAATCTAAAAATTGGATTCTCAATAGACAAACTGAAGCTGCTGTGTTAGAATTAACCTGCATTAGTGTATACTCTGACACGAGGTGTTACGATGACGATTTGTTATAATAAGCTGTGGAAACTCCTGATTGATAAAAACATGAAAAAGAAGGATCTGCGTCTGGCTACCGGTATGTCTACGACCGCCCTTGCCAAACTGGGGAAGAACCAGCATGTCAGCACAGAGATTCTGACGAAAATCTGTACCGTGCTGGATTGCGACTTCTGCGACATCATCGAATTGGTGAAGGAGGAGCAGCATGATTGACTTTTCCAAAATCGAGCAATATCGGGAGAACAACCGCATTGAGGCGAAGAAAGCCCTTGGCGGTCTGCCCAAAAGCATTTGGGAAACCTATTCCGCCTTTGCCAATACCCACGGCGGTATTATCCTGCTGGGAGTGGAAGAATGGGCGGATAAATCCCTGCACACGGTAGATTTGCCCGACCCTGACAGACTCATTAAGGAGTTCTGGGACATCGTCAATAACCCCAATAAGACCAGCGTTAATGTGCTGTCCTCCAAGGACGTATTTGTCCAGGAGGTGGATGGCAACCATATTGTGGTCATCAATGTTCCCCGTGCAGAGCGCTCTTATAAGCCGGTTTATGTAGATGGTAACCCGCTCTGTACCTATCGCCGCAACGGAGAGGGTGACTACCGCTGCACCAAGGAAGAATATCAGGCCATGGTGCGGGATGCTTCCGTGAAAACCCAGGACATGCTCATCCTGAATGAAATGGACATGACTGTGTTCAACAAGGAGAGCGTCCGCAGCTATCGCCAGAGAATGCGCCTCTCCCGCCCCGGCCATGTGTGGGAAGCCTTGGAGGATGAAGATTTCCTCCTGAAGCTGGGTGCTGTCGGTATCGGCTCTGATGGGAAAAAGCATCCCACCTCTGCAGGACTTCTCATGTTCGGCAACGAGTATGACATTGTGCGTGAATTCAACACTTACTTTCTGGATTACCAGGAGCAGTATGACGCTGATACCCGTTGGACTGACCGTATCATTTCCTCCTCTGGCGATTGGAGCGGTAATGTGTATGACTTCTATTTCCGGGTCTACAATAAGCTGATTCAGGACATCAAAGTGCCCTTCAAGATGGAGGGCGGTACCAGAGTGGATGATACAGATGTGCATAAAGCACTGCGCGAAGCGCTGGCAAATTGCCTGGTTCATGCTGACTATTATGGCAGACAGGGCTTGGTCATCATCAAAAAGCGTGATTCCATCACCATGGCCAATCCCGGCGGTTTCCGCATTGAGGTCGACGCTGCGAAAAGCGGCGGCGTATCCGATCCCCGCAACGGAACTATGCTGAAGATGTTCAATCTAATCGATATCGGTGAGCGCTCTGGCAGCGGCATCCCCCTCATTTTTGGCGTCTGGCGTGAGCAGGGTTGGGCAATGCCTTCTGTCACAGAACAGATTGAACCGGAAAGAACGATGTTATCGCTCGTTTTTGAAAAAGCAAGCGATAAAAAGCAAGCGATAAAAACAAGCGATACCACAATTTACAGCAGGCAAAAACAATCCGTCATCGAATACTTGACCCGAGAGATTAAAGCAGATTGTAAGACGATTGCGGAGTTACTTGGAATCAGTAGCCCTCGTGCAAGAGCGGTACTGACAAAAATGGTAAAAGAAGAAATCGTTGTTACCGAAGGCAGTAACCGGAATAGAACCTATCGGTTGAAGGCGTAACAGTTCTTATAGAGATATTGTTGAGCATATAAAAGAGCCCACTCGGGATTAAGTCCGTTTTTTGGGACGCGTAAGCCTGTAAAATGCTCATATGGGAGATCGTAAAAGTCTCCAGAGAACGGAGGTAGCGATAAATGGCAAGAACGATTACGGTAAAGGGCATTGGAAAAGCATCCGCAAAGCCCGATTATGTGGTGTTTTCCATGACTTTGGAATCCAAGCATAAGGATTACGATAAGGCAATGGATATGGCTGCCGACCATATCCAGCACCTCAATGAAACACTGTGTGGTATCGGCTTTGAAAAGGGCTCTGTTAAGACTACGAACTTTAGTGTCCGCACGGACTATGACCGTGTAAAAGACCGCAACGGTAATTATCAGAACATATTCTGCGGATATGAAGTGACCCACAATCTGAAACTCGCTTTTGATTTTGATATGGGCAGACTGTCCTTGGCGCTTTCCGCTATTGCAGGTTGTCTGTCTCACCCGCAGCTTTCGGTGGCTTTTACCGTGAAGGATGCGACTGCGATCAATGAGGCAATGCTCCGCTCCGCCGCCGCCAATGCAAAGAAAAAAGCCGAAATTCTATGCGAAGCATCCGGCGTTACAATGGGTGACCTCATTGCCATTGATTACAATTGGGGGGAGCTGGATATCTACTCCCATACCCGTTATGACTGTTGCGAGGACTCTATGCCTTTGATGGCAAAATCCATCGATATCGACCCTGATGATATTGGTGCGAGTGACACGGCAACATTCGTATGGGAAATCAAGTAAGGAGGAACACCTCTGTTATGTCTATGAGTGAACTGCAAAAGCAGACAAATGCAAACATACAGGCGAAGGCCAATCTAATCTGGGAAATTGCCACTCACTTGGTGGGCCTGTTCAAGCCCCACGAGTACGGCAAGGCCATTCTCCCCATGACCGTACTGAAGCGTTTTGATGACGCTTTGAAGCCTACCAAGGCTGCTGTTGTGGAGATGGCAAAGAAGCTGGACGCACAGCATGTCGAGGGCGCTGCCCGTGACGGTATTCTGTGCCGTGTGGCGCAGTACGATTTCTACAACACAAGCAACTATGATTTTGCCAAGCTGATCGCCGATCCCGACAATATTGAGAGTAACTTTGATGCCTATTTGCAAGGTTTCTCTTCCAACATCAAGGACATTATCGAAAACTTCGACTTTGCCAACACCGTCAAGCTGATGGTCAAAGGTGGCGTTTTGTTCGTGACCCTGCAGGAGTTCAACTCTGCAAAAGCTGATATGTCCCCTGAGAAGATCACTTCCGCAGACATGGGCTACATCTTTGAAGAACTAATTCGGAAATTCTCCGAGTCTTATGACGAACAGGCCGGTGCTCACTTCACCAGCCGTGACATTATCTATCTAATGACCGAGCTGTTGGTGGCTCCCGAAAAGGCTGAAATTATGGCGGAGGGATGCACGAAGACCGCTTATGACATGGCAATGGGTACTTCTCAGATGCTGGGTTGTCTTACTGAGCGGCTTCGGGAAATCAGTGAAGACGCTGCCCTGACCTGCTTTGGTCAGGAGTTCAACCCAGAAACCTACGCTATCGCAAAGGCGGATATGCTTATCAAGGGCGGCAACGCATCCGGCATGAAGTTCGGAGACACCCTGAGTGACGATGCCTTTACCGGCTATGAGTTCGACTATATTATCTCCAACCCGCCATTCGGCATCGACTGGAAACGCGAAAAGACGCAGGTGGAAACAGAGGCAAAGCGCGGCTATGATGGTCGCTTCGGTCCTGGCCTGCCTGCCATCTCCGATGGACAGATGCTGTTCATGCTCAACGGCGTGAAGAAGCTGAAGGAAGGCTCCGGCAGAATGGCGATCATTCAGAACGGCTCTTCCTTGTTCACGGGTGACGCAGGCTCCGGTGCATCCGAGATCCGCCGCTATGTCATCGAGGGTGATCTGGTTGAAGCCATTATCCAGTTGCCCACAGACCTGTTTTACAACACGGGCATCTCCACCTACATTTGGGTCATCACCAAGGGCAAACCCTTGCACCGCAGCGGCAAGGTACAGCTTATTGATGCCAGTAAGTGTTTTGTGAAGCGTCGCAAAAACATCGGCTCCAAGCGTGTTGACCTGGATGACGCCTGCATTAATCTGATCATCAAGGCATACGAGGGCTTTGCGGACGAGACATACGAAGAAAATGGTCTGGTCGTGGAATCTAAAGTGTTCGAGAATCGTTTCTTCGGCTTTACCAAGGTAACAGTAGAAACTGCTCAGACAGATGAGAATGGAAATCCAATTCTGAAGCGCGGCAAGCGCCAGCCGGTCAAGGGAGCATCTGATACAGAAACCATTCCACTGTCCGAAAACCGGGATGCCTATATGGAGAAAAATGTCCTGCCCTATAATCCGCTGGCCTACATCGACTCCTCCAAAGACAAAATTGGCTATGAGGTACCCTTCACCCGGCTGTTCTACAAATTCACGCCGCCCACGCCCTCTGCGGAGATTTTTGAGGAAATCAAAGCGCTGGAAGTGGAGGAAGCAATTCTGATGAAGGAGTTGTTCGGAAATGCGTGAGATGAAGGATAGCGGGGTTCAGTGGATTGGGGAGATACCGAAGACTTGGTCTGTAAGCAAGGTTGGGATGTTCTATGAAGTTGTATTGGGGAAGATGCTCCAAAGCGAGAAAAATGCTAAAACCGATATTTATGCAGATTATCTTTGCGCTGCAAATGTTGGAAACAATACTTTAAAATTGGACTCTCTGAAACAGATGTGGTTTTCAGAAAAAGACTGTAAGCAGTACGAAATTCAAACAGGGGACTTGATTGTTGTAGAGGGTGGCGATGTTGCAAGCAGCGCCATTGTCCAAATCCCGATCAAGAATCTATATATTCAAAATGCGCTCCATAGAGTTAGATCAAAAAACGGCTGCTTACTTGAATATCTGAGATATAATTTGATGATGGCTAAAACACAAGGGTACATATCTCTTGTTTGTAACAAAGCTACGATAGCACATTTTACAAAAGATAAATTTGTGCAATTGCCGTTGCTCGTTTTGCCAATTAGTGAGCAACAAAACATTGTCGATTATTTGAATTACAAGTGTACCCAAGTTGACACACTCGTTTCTAATGTCCAAGCCCAGATTGAGAAGCTGAAAGCCTATAAGCAGAGCCTGATTACCGAGATAGTCACCAAGGGACTTGATCCTACTGCACCGATGAAGGATAGCGGCATTGAGTGGGTTGGAGAAATTCCGGCGCATTGGGAGGTAAAGCGTGGGAAAGTGCTTTTCGTAGAATCGGATGCACGATCCGCTGATGGCTCTGAGGAACTTCTGACCGTATCACAGTATACCGGAATTACGCCCCGCAGTCAGAAGAATGTAAATATGTTTGAAGCATTGACTTTGGAGGGTTATAAGATTTGTGATGTCGGTGATATTGCCGCCAATACAATGTGGCTTTGGGCGGGTGCAATCGGTGTTTCTGCATACAGCGGAGTAATCAGTCCTTCTTACAATGTTTATCGTCAAAAAGCAGAAAATTTTGTTCCCGGCTATTTGGATTGCCTGTTAAGGGCGCCGATGCTTGTTCAGGAATATGCCTCCCGATCTACCGGCATACGAGCATCGAGACTTCGCCTGTACCCTAAGGACTTTCTGAACATCATGTTCCCAGTGCCACCATTCGGGGAGCAGCAGGAAATTATGCGCGTTTTGAGCGATAAGTTCGCAGCAGTAGATAAGCTGATTGCCATCAAGGAATCCAAAATTGAAAAACTGGAGCAATACAAAAAGTCCTTGATTTACGAGTATGTCACCGGCAAGCGGGAAGTGATGTAATGGCGAAGGACTATACCAATCAGCACATAGTTCCCAAACGATATCTGGATAGATTCGGGACGAAAGATGGCAAGCGCACCATTATCGGGGTCCGAATTGTCAATAAAGGCAATGTGAGGTTCTTCACCGATTCAACGGTAAATGTCGGCTACATAAAGAATTACTATGATGTGACGGACAAGAACGATCCAAAGTATTGGGAGCATTATTTCGCAAGAGAGATTGATGCCCTGTGTGGACAGGATATGGAGAATATCATCGCGAAGGTTACATTATCTTGCCCCGATACAATTGTTCTGTCTGCACACGACAAGGAAGTTCTGTCGAAACTGATTATTGCACAGCTGATGCGCATTCCTGAAAGTATTGACTATGTGAAAACTGTGCTTTATCCAAGAGTCTCAGCACAGGTCAAGGAAGATCTGGTTTCCACATTACCTCCTGCTTTCGTTGAAAAGCACAGGGAGCAGATTATGAATACGGAGTTTCCCGAACAATACCAAAAAGAGTTGGTGCTTAATCATTCTTTTGAGCCAGCTAACTTCGACCGCTATTGCAAAGTGTTGCAGGACGGTGTTTGGGTAGTGTATGCCAATATGCACCGAGATACCATGCCATTTCTTACAAGCGACAATCCGGTGCTTGTTGAAGGAATTGGAAAAACGGAAACTGGTCTGTTCCGCAACGGTCTTGCGAATCCTGCAACTTGTATTTTCTATCCTTTAAGTCCTGGAATTGCAGTGGCGATTTACTCCAGACAAGGAATTTGGGGTGCGGTAGCAGATGAATATGATGGGAGAAAAGTTTTGCTTGATGAGCTGAAATACATTATGAGCAGGAACATAAATATCATGGCTCAAGCACATCGCCATTCGTTTATTCCCCAGCCTCTCTATGACGCAGTGAAAAACGGTTCCGTATAAGATGCTATGAGTCCCAAATTGGAGATACACCTATGGCAGATTTGAAGAAACAACTTAAAGCGATCAAGAATCTGCTCGGTGATGGAAGGGATCTGCAACTCTCCGATGCCGACGCCCTGCGGTATCAGGACATTTTGGGGCTTTTGGAAGAGCGTGGATATCTCCACGACTTCCAGGTGGATGGCGCTAATCTATATCGCAAGATGGAAGATTTTGATGGCTTTGAAGATTGGCTGAATGAAGAAATCAAGGTTGCCAAGCGAGTAACCAGACGAGAATGGGCCATTGGAATTGTCTGTGCTATTATCGGCGCAGCCATCGGCCTTATACCCTATATCGTTTCGTTGCTCTAACGAAAGAAAAGTCTCCTGGTAGGCGACCCTTTCGAAAGAAGGACAAACTATACTGTGAGTATGTTGGATAAGCAGACTCTATAGTCTGAAAGACCGTGGGAAGAATGCTTTGAAGCGTGATTATGAAATGCAGAATGGAGTAAACGCTTATGAGAATTGAAAGCGGAAGAATGCTGAATGACTACATTCAGCCCAATAAAAAGCAATATTGTATTCCGGTTTTTCAGCGGGACTATGCCTGGACCAGTGAACAGTGCGAGAAGCTGTTTGAGGACATTGTGCTTGCGTTCAAGAAGGATCGTGAGCACTTCTGCGGTTCCTTTGTCTATGCTCCGCTGCCCACCAGAAAGCATATTGACCGCTACATCATCATTGACGGTCAGCAGAGATTCACCACTCTGTACATTCTCATCAAGGCATTGGCGGATTCTGCCACGGATGAAAGCGACAAGGCAGAACTGGAGAAATACCTCTACAATGAGGACAAGTTCAATCGCTACGGCCTTGATGATAAGAGCAAGCTGAAGCTGAAACCCGTCAAGACGGACAACGATCAGCTGCAGCTGCTCATGGCAGGAAAGCTTGACAAGATGAACAAGGGCAAGGACGGCATCATTTATCACAACTATATGCTGTTCAGAGAGTTGATCGCTACTTTCCTGGCTGAAGATCCCGACAACTCCATTATGATGATCCACGACGGCATGGACAGTCTGATCTGCGCCGACATTAAGCTCGACCAGGATGACGATGCGCAGGAGATCTTCGAGCGTATCAACTCCACTGGCATTAAGCTGGGTCTGCCCGACCTCATCCGCAACTATGTGCTGATGACGGATGACGATCAGGAACGGCTGTACGAAGAATACTGGCTGGTCATGCAGGAGCTGCTGTCCAAGGACCGCATGGAAAGCTTCTTCCTGGACTATCTGAACATGAAGATGGATGGCTTCACCAAGGAAAGCGAAGCATACCGGGACTTCAAGCAGATTTACCTCAACGGCCAGTACACCAACGAATCCATGCTCAGTGAGCTTCTGCATTATGCAAAGCAGTATCACATCTTCCTTAATGGCGATGAGAGCCTGGGTTCTGAAATCAATAGTGCCTTGGATGGCCTGCGCAGACTGAATCAAACCACGGTCTATCTGTTCCTGTTCCATATCTTTGATGACTATGAGAACGGAGTAATCGATAAGACAGAACTTGCCAAGGTGCTGAATCTGCTGCTGCATTACAGCATCCGCCGTCTTATCTGTGAGATCGGTTCTAACTCCCTGCGTGGCTTGTACAAGACCCTCTACAGCCGTATCTTCGCAAGAGAAGAAAACAAGGTGCACTATTACGATGCTATCGTGTCCTTTATGCTGCAGATGACATCCAAGGATGCCATCCCCAGCGATGCTGACTTTGTGCAGGCATTGAAAGAACGCAATCTGTATCGTAAGAATGCCCTCTGCAAATATATCCTTGCTACCATTGAGAATCAAGGCAAGGAGAAACTGGTCATGGATAATCTGACTATTGAGCATATCATGCCCCAAAATAAGAATCTATCCACGGCATGGCAGAAAATGCTGGGTGATGATTGGACATCTGTCAGAGAACGGTATCTGCACACACTGGGTAATTTGACCCTTACTGCTCACAATAGCGAATTGGGTGATAGTCCGTTCCATGAGAAGCAGGAAATGCTTCTTGAGAAGAATACCCATGTTACCGTTTTGAACAAAGATGTCATGGATAAAACCGATTGGAATGCCCGTACGATTGAAAAACGCGCGGAGCGATTGACTGGGGTGATCCTCAAGTTGTTCCCGATCGAGCAAGCGAAGCAGGAAATCGAATTCCGTGATCCCAGATATACTCTATATACGGTTGAAGATCCTCGCAATGCTACCTATAAGCATGTGGATTATTACGAACTGCTGGGTGAGCGAGTTAATGTCGACAGCTTTGCGTTTATGGTGCGCTCTGTCGCAAGAAAGCTCTTTGACCTGGATAGCAGCATCATTGAAGCCATGGCTAAGAACCATGAGAAATTCCCAACGTGGCTGAACCCTGTATTCTCTTACGAAGAAACCGGTGTCAAAAACCCGGTAGAACTGAAAAAGGATGCAGGCATCTACATTAGCACCGGTTACTCCGCTTACGACTGTATTTGCTTTATCCGTGCCCTGCTGCAGAAATACGATCTTGACATTGTAGAAGACTTTGTGTACAGCGCCCGTCCGACAAAGTACACCAAGGACGATCAAGAGGAGGTATCATGATGGACAAAAGCGAAAAGCGATTTGAGCGGGATATAGAATCCTTCCTGATTTCCCCGGAAGGTGGTTACACTCAGTTTTGCGGACAAGATGCCGAGGGCAATTGGGTACATACTCGTCAACATGATGTTTCCAAATGCATCTATATGGATGTGCTCTGTGAATTCATTGCCAAGACTCAGCCCAAAGAATGGGCCAAGTACAACAAGTATTATGGTGTCAACGCAGCGGACAAGCTGTATCATCGCTTGGAAACTACCATTTCCAACCAGGGCCTGCTGTATGTCCTGCGCAATGGCATTGAGGACATGGGTTGCAAACTGAAGGTTTGCTTCTTTAAGCCGGAGTCTGATCTGAACCCCATTGATGCTGAACGCTATGAAGCAAACATCCTCGGCTGCACCCGTCAGTTCCGTTATACGATGGCAAACACCAACACCATCGATATGGTGCTTTCCGTGAACGGTATTCCTGTTGTTGCTCTGGAACTGAAGAATCAGTTGACTGGGCAGGACTATGTCTGTGCCATCAACCAGTTTAAGCATGACCGCAGCTCCAAAGAGTTTGCATTTCGTCTCAATCACCGCTTCCTGGTCTACTTTGCCGTTGACCTTTATGAAGCATGGATGACCACGCAGTTGGCAGATGGCAGCACTCGATTCCTGCCGTTTAACCAAGGCTCCAACGGTGCGGGAGTAACTGGCGGCGCAGGCAATCCCCAGAATCCCAATGGCTATGCCACGAGCTACCTCTGGGAGGAAGTGCTACAGCGTGACAGTCTGCTCGACCTCATCCATCGGTTTATTTCCTTTGTGAAGGAAAAGGAGGAAGTGGTCAAGAACGGCGTTACTAAAACTGTCACCAAGGAAAAGATGATTTTCCCCCGCTACCACCAGTACGATGTGGTACGTAAGATCATGGCTGATGTGCGGCAGAACGGTGTTGGCACAAACTATCTAATTCAGCACTCTGCAGGTTCCGGCAAATCCAACTCCATTGCATGGATTGCATACCGTCTTGCCTCCGTTCACGATGCAGAGAACAATGGTCTGTTCGATTCCGTTATTGTGGTCACCAACCGTGTGGTACTGGACAGCCAGTTGCAGGATACCATCAACAGCTTTGAACATCAGGTCGGTCTGGTGGAAGCAATTGACGATAAGAAGAACTCCCGCAGTCTTGCAGAAGCCATCAACGATAAAAAGCGTATCATCATCTGCACCATCCAAAAGTTCCTCTTCGCCAAGAAGGATATGGAAAAATTCCGTGGGCGCAAGTTCGCCATCATCATCGACGAGGCTCACCAAGGACAGAATGGTGAAAGTGCAAAATCTCTCCGCCGTAGTCTGATTGATCTTGGCGTTGCTATCAAAGAGTATGCCGAAGAAGCCGGAATCGAAGAGGAAGAAGTGGATTTGACAGACGAGTACATCAATGCGGTCATCGGCCAGGGTAGACATGACAATCAGTCCTTCTTTGCCTTCACCGCTACCCCCAAGGGGCAGACTCTGGAATCCTTCGGTACCGTGGTGGGAATGACGTTGGAAGGTGAACCCATCAAGGCTCCGTTCCATGTGTACTCTATGCGGCAGGCCATCGAGGAAGGTTATATTCTGGATGTGTTGGCAAACTATACCACAGTCAAAGAGGCGTTCAGGCTGATTCGCGTGTCCGAGGATAACCCGGAACTCATTGAGGGTCAAGCTTCCCGTGCGCTGTTTAAGTATTATAAACAGCACGGTTATACCATCGCTCAAAAGACAGAGATGATCATGACCAACTTCCTGGAAAACTGCCATTATCAGATTGGAGGTAAGGGCAAGGCCATGGTCGTAGCAGACAGCCGTGCAAACGCAGTCCGCTATTATCTCGCAATCAAGAAATACCTCGCTGACCATGCCGAGCAGTGCGTTGGCTGTGATGTTATGATTGCGTTCTCCGGGGAAGTAACGTTGGATGATTATACGAGCGAGAAGCCTTTCACCGAGGCAACCATGAACCTGGACGAGAACGGCAAGTACATCACCACTGACAAGAAGTTCCGTAAGGCGTTCCACAGTAGCCAGTACAACATTCTGGTCGTTGCGAACAAGTACCAGACCGGATTTGATGAACCGCTACTCCACACCATGTATGTGGACAAAAAACTGCGTGACGTGACCGCCGTTCAGACCCTCTCCCGTCTTAACAGAACCACTTTCGGTAAGAACAGCACCTTTGTTCTGGACTTCGAAAACACCGAGGAAGACATCAAGGGAGCGTTCCTGCCGTACTATGAAACCACTACCCTCGAGGGCAGCACAGATTTGAACAGAGTCTATGACCTCCGCAATAAGATTCGGGATTTCATGCTGTACAACTTCGAGGATGTAGAAGCCTTCAACAAATTTATGGCAACCCAAGCGAGCAAGGAACAGGATGCCACTGCGCTTGGCAGACTGGCTGGTATGTTCCGCCCCGTAATTGCACGGTACATGGATTTGAGCGAGGAGGACCGCTATACCGTTCGGGACTATGTGCGTAAGTTCAATAAGGCTTATGCGTTTGTCACACAGTTGGTACGGCTCCATGACAGGGATTTGTTCAACGAATATCAGTATACTCTGCACCTCATCAGACTTCTTCCGAGAATTGGTAACGAGGATATTGGTAATATCGAGGACAAAATCAAGCTGGAGTACGCATCCCTCACGGAGACCTTCCGTGGAGCAATCGTTCTGGATGAAAAGCCGCCGGCGTTCGTCCCCGGCGGTAGTACCGCTCCGAAGGCGCCAAACAAGAAAAAAGATACCCTTCAGAGCATCATCGATAAGGTGAATGAACGCTTCAGCGGTAACTTCACCGATGCCGACCGCGTCATCATCGAGGGGATCTATCAGATGTTCATGAGGGACTCTGAGGTTAAGAAGTTCAGAAAATATGCCAAGGACAACAGTACCGAAATGTTCGTGCGGTCTCTGTTCCCTGATAAGTTCCGCGATATTGTGACCCAGTGTTTCCTTGATAACAACGACTCCTTTGCGAAATTGTTTAACGACCCGGATTTCTATCAGAAAGTTCAGGAAGCAATGGCCCAGGAATTGTACAAGGCATTGAGAAAAGAATAACACGATGTTTTTTTCACTTGCATCATTGCCTGCTGTTGAAGCCAGGATATAAAGCAAAATTTTAGAGCAAAGAATGGGGGTATGGATATGCAGATACTTCAATTAGATGAGTTTTTAAGGTCAATAAAACAAAATATAGATACTCCACATTCTTTGCTACTCGGTGCAGGTGCATCTATTGAATCGGGAATCCCATCGGCAGCAGACTGCATTTGGTATTGGAAACGTGAAATCTATTTATCGCAAAACCCAGGTGCAATTGGAAACTTTGACAATTCCAAGTCTGAGGCTGTCCGCAGAGTTATTCAGCGGTGGATCGATTCACAAAATATATACCCGGCAGAGAATAGCGCAGAGGAGTACTCGTATTTTGCGGAAAAGGCATACCCAATAGCGGATGATCGCCGGAAATACTTTCAGCACTTAGTGTCAAACCATGATCCAAGCTTGGGATACCATCTGATTTCTTTGCTCGCGTTAGAAAATATAATAAAAAGTGTGTGGACAACAAATTTTGATGGTATGACACTGAAGTGTGCACATCAATACAGTCCGCTCGTTCCCATAGAAATAACCGCAGAAACCTCGGGTAGGATATACCGTGGCGATGTTGACAAGGAGCTCCTATGCATCGCTTTACATGGTGACTATAAATATGGGGCGCTAAAAAACACAGAGAAAGAACTTGATTCGCAAGACGGTGAACTGGTAAAGGCATTGCTGAATGAACTAACCAACCGAGATTTAATTGTTATGGGATACAGCGGGCGAGACCAGTCACTTATGAATGCTTTGCAGCAAGTTTATTCGACGAAAGGTTCAGGCAAACTTTTTTGGTGTGGTTACGGAACAAGGGTTTCATCAGAAGTTAAAGCGTTGGTTGAGATGGCCAACAAAAATGGCAGAGCCGCTTTCTATATTCCAACTGAAGGCTTTGATAGTACAATGTATGCAATCGCTCGCCACTGCATGAGTGAAAATAGAGAGTTTTTGGGGAAAGTGGACGATATCAAAAAGAAGCTGTCTATTACACTTGAGCCACAGCATAGTGGTTTCCTGCAACCTGATCTAACTATAAACAAAGTGGTAAGCACCAATGCGTTCCCAATCGCATTCCCAAATCAGTGCTACCAGTTTGAGGTTTTGCTTGCTCCTGGCGAAAAACAGTGGGATTTTTGCAAAATGCTGGTTAGAGATGATGTTATGGCTGTGCCCTACAAGAATCTTGTGTATGCGTGGGGGTCGAAATCCGTCATCGAGGAAGCATGCAAAGGCAGGCTAAAAACCAATATTGAGTTATGCCCGTTAAGCAGAGCGACAATTGCTGGAAATAGTACATTTCGGGAGTTATTGCTCAAAACACTTGTTCGCATTCTTGCCGCAAGCCATGGCCTGGGACATTCAAAGGACAAAATCTGGGATACAAAAGAAGTGTTGAAGTACCGTATTGGAGCCAAAACTGTTACAGCATATTCTGGAGTTCGGCTTGCGTTGTTATTTGATAACAAATACAGTTATCTCACACTTGTTCCGAGTTTCATGTACGCTGATGACGCAGTACTAACCAGGGAAGGAAAAAAGCAATTTGCGGACTGGTTCAATGCGAGAGTCAATAATGGTCGGCCAAACCAAAACGCAAATGAGTACATTAGAAAATGGGTCAGAAAAGTAATCGGCAACAAAAGGTTTTCAGCCAATTATCCTTTAGGGAGTACAACGAACTTTACATTTTCGATTGTAAATAGCAGCGCGTTGGTTGGCGTGAACTTTGGAAAACGAGCTTCGATACAATTGCCCGTTACAATTTCGCCCAAACGAATTATTTTTTCTGGAATAGAATATCGAGATCCAACACTTCGATTCTGCGGCACATCTATGCGCGGTGTGGCTGAAGATTTCCATCCAATGCGCGGGTTAATTCTGAATGCCCCTGTAGATTATGCCATGAATAACAGCGTATTACATTCTGCAATCTCGGTAGGGGTGGTTTGTCCAGATGAGCATAACCAAAAGTTTGCTCAGTTCATTTCCGGTTTGAATCGCCAGTCGCAAGCGAAGCACAATACTGATTATCTAATTTCCTTCCCAGGTTTCTATCAGGCCTTCAAGACAGGTCTTGATTTACCTGATCCCACCAGTAGCAAGTGGAAGCAAATTACTGCTTCAAGTGAGCGGGATGTCCATAAAGCCGCTGTTGAGTTTGGCGATTCAATAATTAGAAAAATAGACCAGCTTAGCGCAAACTCTATTGATGTTATACTGATTTACATTCCCGAGGAGTATGAAGTATTCACATCATATACCGATGGAACGATAAATTATGATTTACATGATTACATTAAAGCTTACGCTGCGCAAAAACAGGTAGCAACACAATTTGTTCGAGAAAAAACGATTGAGAGCGATCTGCATTGCCAAATTATGTGGGCTCTTTCTTTGGCACTGTATGTAAAGTCCGGGCGGACTCCTTGGGTGGTGAACGGAATACAGCCAGATACGGCTTTTGCAGGAATTGGATACAGTGTTATGAATGGACCGCCGGGAAGCAATGTGGTTGTTGGTTGCAGCCATATATACTCTTCTGATGGTCGTGGAATGAAGTACAAGCTTTCCAAAATTCAAGATTATTCGTTCGACAGAAAGAAAAATCCGTATTTATCCGAAGAAGAAGCATATAGGATCGGTCTCAATATCAAAGAATTGTTCTACAAATCTTTTTCTGAACTACCGAAGCGGGTCGTTATTCACAAACGTACACCTTTCCGGAGAGAGGAAGTCAAAGGATTGGTGGAAAGCCTGTCATCTGCAGGAGTTAAGAATATAGAGCTCCTTGAGATAACATATGAGGATAACCTGAAGTGCTTTGCGTTAAATGAGCGTTGCACGCAGGTGGACGGATATCCTGTGCGCCGCGGGATGTGCTTCCCAATTGACAAAAACACCATGTATCTTTTTACCCATGGAATTGCACCATCTGTAATTTCTCCGAAAAGAAGATATTTCCAGGGCGGTAAAAGTGTTCCGCTACCACTAAAAGTGGTTAAACACTATGGTTCTGGGGATATGGCACAGATTGCAACGGAAATTCTTGGATTGTCGAAAATGAACTGGAACAGTTTTGGACTGTATTCAAAACTGCCCTGTACGATAGAATCTTCGAATGAAATTGCACGAATCGGATGGTTGCTGTCTCAATTTGAGGGAACACTTTACGATTATCGCTACTTTATGTGAAATCCGATGTAACCAAAGCGGGCGGCAATAAACAGTGACACTAAAAACCACCAGAAAAATGACGGTAAAAACCAACGACAACACCTAACAACCAAGAGGAGCTGAGGCCAACAGGTCTCAGCTCCTTTTTTCGTAACGACTATTCTTTTTTCTGCGATCCATTCAGGCTGGCCCAATGCTGGTGCAGCAGCCTTTCTGCTTCTCTGCGAAGGGAACTTTGGAACATGACAGCCACAACCAATGCGCTAAGCACTGCAGCCACAGGCTCCAGCCAGGGATATGCGGTCCAAAGCTGTTCTCCCCAGCAAGCAAGCGGAACACCAACAAGCAGCATAAACAGCAAAATAATGATGGCAACGTCGGGCCTGCCGTAGCCTTCATGTCTTTTGATTTTGGCCCGTATCTGTCGAAGCGCACGGGCGCGGATCTCCCGGATGTTTCTGGACGAGCACTGCTTGTCCTGTGCGACGGACTCGGTGGACTCGCCGTTGATGATCGTGCGGAACAAAATCTCCCTCTGCAGTTCGGTCAGTGCATGCAGGGCGTCATAGATTTGGGTGTCCAAATACATGAAGGGATCTTCATCAGAACCCTCCGGCAGATACTTGCTTCGGTCAAACCACCGTCTGTCATTGTAAATCGCGTTGCGTACTTCCTCCGGCAGGAACGCTTCCGGATTGTAAGATCGGGGCTGCTTTATATCCAAATCCTCCAGAGTATCCGGTGCTACACGCTTGTGAAAGTTCGCCTCGCTGTAGTAGAGCATATGCTCCAGCTCCTTCCACTCCTCCGGATGCTCTTTCACCCATTGGTCTGCGGCGGCGGCAGCTTCCGGGTCCATGGAGTGTATCCAGCGCCAATCCGCCTGAAGCTCTTTATAAGACTGGGTATCCTTGAAGGACATGAGCTCACCACCCTTTCTGCGTTCACAAAAAGTTTATAATTTGGGACCTTCCGATTTTGCGATTTTTCTCTAAGTAATAGTAGAAGGATAATTTCACCCGGGTGGAGTTTCCTTCGGTTCGGTACGGCACGCTCTCCGCGCTGACGAACCCACATGGCCTTAGACAGAGCATCTATGAGAGCATGAGTGCTCTCCGCCATACGGCAATCCGTTCGGAAGGTCATTCCATCTCTGGCCGTGCTCCCGGGAGCACGGTCTCTTTTTATTCTAACACGGAGGAGGCGAAAAAGATAGTTTACAGATGAGGGCAAAGGAGGAATGTGGATCACACAACACACCCGCAAAATAAAAACCGCCGCGACTGCGGCAACAGTCCGGCGGCTCGGCGCACACACAGGCACGCACAAATCTACTGATAAAAGTATATCAGGTAAACAGCAGAAAAGCAATGAAAATTTTTCTGTTCCCTGTGTGAGCGTCATCGGACTCTACGACAATACAGGAGGTATGAATTGAGTTTCAACAAATGGCCCAAGCGCAGTGCAGAGAAAAACTATTTTATGGTACCAAACGAGATATTCAGCATCGGTCTGGATTTTCGTGAGATCTCCCTCTATTCCTATCTGCTCCGGTGCGAGAATCGGAAGACCTACCAGTGCTACCCCAGTTACAAAACCATCGGTCATGCGATCGGCATGAGTGAAAATACGGTGGCAAAGTATGTGCGGCAGCTGGAGGAGAAAGGTCTCATCTACACGGAGCCGACGATGGTACGAAGCAAAGATGGCAGACCCCTGAACGGAAATCTGCTCTACACCGTTCGCCCTATCCAAGGTGTACTCGAAGCATTCTATGAGCGGCAGCTCCGGCAGGTGGAGGAGGCTACCGCCCGCTATCGTGTGGCAGAACTCCTCAAAAAGTCCAACGCCCAGGGTCGCCAGAACGCCTTGTGTGCGCCTTTCCGGGAAGAAGCGAGTCCCAGTCCCGACCAGGGGATTGAAGCCGGATGTGAGCCGTTTTCGGCAGACTTTTGCGGGACGAAAGAAAAAGCGGGACGAAAGAAAAAGCAGGATAAAGGCATGGCGTCGCAGGCGTCGCCGCAGCCGCCACTTCTGCCCGCAGTGCGGGCAGTTTCGGACGCTTGAAGCTGGCGTCTTTGAGAGACGAAAAAAGCGCCGATGGCGTCAGCTTCCCCGAAAAGCCCCGTGTTGCAGGGCTTTTCAAGGATGTCTTACAGCAAAAAGGAGGAATTGAATGAGTAAAGAAACCAGAGATCGTATTGCATTCCGGATGCAGCCAGAAACCAGAAGAAGGATCGAGCAGTGGTACGCCGCCGACAACTGCCAGAGCAAAAATGAGTTCATCGAGAAAGCCGTGAACTTCTATGTGGACTATCTGGGAATACAGGACAACACAACGCTGCTGCCCATGGCAATCATGTCTGCCATCGACGGCAGGCTGAGCAGATTGGAGGACTATATCGCCCGCAGAGATTTTACCAAATGCGTGGAGCAGGACATGACCAACGGCATCATCGCGGAAGCGTTCGAGATGGACCGGGATGACTTGAAGCGCAGGCGAGCGCAGAGCGTCCGGAATGTGAAGGCCACAAACGGTACCATCTCTCTGGAGAAATACGCACGCTCCCGTCAGGAGCCGGACTGGGATGATGACGAATGGCAAGACTGATCCTCAAGAGTCCTTATATCAAAAGCACCGGCGGGGCCTCCGGATACCTTCGCTACATCGCGACCCGGGAGCGGGTGGAGCTTATCCCGGATGACCGTCCGCCCACACGGAAGCAGGAGCAGCTCATCGCCAAACTACTGAAAGACTTCCCAGACAGCAAAACGCTCTACGAGTACGAGGACTACCTGACGAAGCCCACCAAAGTCAACGCCTCTGCGTTCATCACGCTGGCGCTGGAGACCAACTGGGGTGCCATCCACGAGTCGGAACAGTACATGAAGTATATCGCCACCCGTCCTCGCGCGGAGCGCATCGGCGCTCACGGTCTGTTCGGTGATAAGGATGCAGTCTCTCTGGAGAAAGCCATGGAAGAACTGGAGAACTACACCGGAAATGTGTGGACGCATATCATCTCTCTCAAGCGGGAGGATGCGGTCCGGCTCGGCTTCGATAACGCCGCGGCGTGGCGAAATCTCATTCGCGCCCACCGCAGCGACATCGCGGCGGCAATGAAGATACCGCCCGGTGACTTCCGATGGTATGCTGCCTTCCACGACGAGGGCGAGCATCCGCACATCCACATGATGGCCTGGTCCGTCAAGGCGGGGCAGGCCTACCTCTCCAAGGAAGGTATCCGTCAGATCAAGTCCAAGCTCACCAATGATATCTTCCGCAACGAAATGCTGCATCTCTACGAACAGAAGTCGGAGTCCAGAGATGAGCTGGTACGGGAATCCCGCCGGGCGATGCTGGAACTGGTGCGTGCCATGCAGGACGGCGTATGTGACCACCCAAATGCCGAACAGCTCATGCTGGAGCTGGCGGCGCAGCTCGGAACGGTCAAGGGCAAAAAGTCCTACGGCTATCTTCCCAAGCGGTTAAAGAATCTGGTGGATGAGATCGTGGACGAGATGGAACGGCTCCCAGCCGTGAGCAAGTGCTATGACCATTGGCTGATGCTCCAGGGCAAGGTGGACAGTTACTACCACGACAAGCCCCAGGAGCGCATCCCGCTCTCACAGCAAAAGGAGTTCCGGCAGATCAAAAACGCGGTCATTCAGGAAGCGGAGCGCCTGCACTTGGGTGAGATCGGCTTCGAGGAGAAGGGTCTCAATCAGCAGGACGAGCCGGAGGAATACCGCAACGCCTCCTACGACTACTGGACACTGCGGGATGTGATCCGGGACGAGAGCCTGACCATGGAGGAGCGCGGCGAAGCCGTCTCTGAAATGGAAAGGCTGGCGGAAAGCGGCGATATGTATGCGCAGTACCTGATGGGAAAGCTCTGGCGGGACGGACCTTTGCTGATCCCGGACTCGGTGGAAGCACGGTACTGGTTCGAGCAGGCGGCGGATCAGGGACATCTGGTGGCACAATATTCCCTTGCTAAGTTATACCTCTCGGATGATTTGGAAGTGCGGGATACCCGGAAGGGGATGAACTGGCTCTACACCGCTGCGGTCAACGGCAGCCACTACGCCATGTACCGTTTGGCTAAAGAACTGTTCAAAGGTGATTTGATCAAACGAAATAGTGATGCCGCCGTGGAGTGGTTCACTCGGTCAGCAGAGCAGGGAAACCCCTACGCCCAGTATATGCTGGGCAAGCTGTACCTTGCTGGTAAGGAGGTTCCCCGCGACGAGGAGAAAGCCGCATATTGGCTGACCCAATCCGCCGAGCAAGGCAATCAGTATGCACAGTACCTTCTGAACCATTTGGAGGAAAACCGTCCGCCCTCTGCGATGCTGGCAGTGACCCGGCTGCTCCATCACATGAGCCGGATCTTCCGGGACAACTCCGTCCCTAAGTCCCGCCCCGGCGGAATCCAGATCGACCGCAAGCGGCTGAAAAAGCTGCAGGAGAAGCGCATGGCCTTGGGCCATAAACCGGACGACCATGAGGAGCAGTGGCCTGACATGACGATGTAAGCGGCTCAAAAACTGGGCCGCAAAACAAAGAATAAAACCCTTCCACGCGGAAGGTAGAAAGGAACTGAATGAGAAAATCCAAATACAATTCGTTTGATGAACTCCCACTGATGCTGACCGTGGAGGATGTGTCCCATGTGCTGGGCATCGGTCTGGCCCACGCATACGAGGTGGCGCACCGCAGGGATTTCCCCACCATTACTCTGGGCAGCCGCATCATCGTTCCCCGTGACAAATTCATGGAATGGATCGACGAGCAGGCTACAAAAAAGTCCGAAATATTGTAATAGCTATTTCGGAGATTCTGTGGTATGTGTTTGTGTTAAAAAGGAGGGATCATAAATGGCAAAGAAACGAGCCAACGGCGAGGGCAGTATCCGCAAAAAGCCCAGTGGCCGCTGGGAGGGCAGATATACCCAGGGCATCGACCCGGTCACCGGCCGGGCCATCCAGAAAAGTGTGTCCGCCAAGACCCAGGCGGAGTGCAAAGAAAAGCTGGCGAAAGCCATTCGGGAAAACCGGGGCGTGCCGCTCAATCACACGGGCGACTACACCGCAGCGGAGTGGTGCCGCCTGTGGTTTGAAACCTACAGTAAGCCCAACATCCGCTACAACACCGCCAAGGGCTATGAGGGGATCATCGAGCACCACATCATCCCGGCCATCGGCGCGATCAAGCTTAAGCAGCTCTCGTCCATCCACATCCAGAGAATGTATAACGACCTGAAAGAAAACGGCAGGATGCCCCGTGGGGCGAAACAGAACGACAAGCCCCTGTCCAACACCTTCGTGCGGCGTGTCCATGCGGTGCTGCAGGCGGCGCTGAAGCAGGCGGTGAAAGAGCGGCTCATCCCGTACAACCCCTGCGAGAACTGCCGCATCCCGCCCAAGGACAAGAAAGAGATGACTATCCTCCCGCCGGAGAGGATCGGCAGATACCTCCAGGAAGCGGAGAAATACGGCGTTCTGCCCATGTTCTATCTGGAGTTGTCCAGCGGCCTGCGCCGGGGCGAATTGCTGGCACTCCAGTGGGAGGACTTGAATGTAAAAGAGCGCATCCTGACGGTGAATAAGCAGGTCACCCGCATGGAGGGCGAGCTGGATGTGACAGAACCAAAAACGAAAAACTCTGTCCGCAAGGTGGCGCTGTCGCAGCAGGCCGTCGACCTGCTGGTGCAGGAGCACGAGCAGCACCCAGACAACCCCATCCTGTTCCCGTCGCCCCGCACAGGCGGTTACTGGAGTCCTGACGCCGTGTCGAGGATCAACCGGAAGCTGCTGAAAAACGCAGGCATCGAGGAGCATGTGCGCTTCCATGACCTCAGACACACATTCGCCACGATGGCAATCTCCAGCGGCGTGGATGTGAAAACCCTGTCCAGTATGCTGGGCCACTTCAGCGCAGGGTTCACACTGGACACCTATACGCACATCACCAACGATATGCAGAGAGGTGCGGCTGAGAAGATCGGCGGCTTCATGGAATCGGCCACAGCAACGACCACGCCGGAGCCTCCCGACCCGCCGGAGGGAAGCCGGTGTAAGGTGATACCGTTCGAGAGAGTGGGGTAAAAGAAACGATGCCCAAGGGACAAAACACTGTCCCTTGGGCATCCGTTATTTTGTATTACTGGATTTCGATACAACAGAATTTGTACTTCTTTCCACTTCCACACGGACAGTAGTCGTTTCGGCCTATTTTCCCGTGGGTCATTTTGTATTGCAAAACCCAGTCCCGCGCTTTCTCTCGTCCCATATGGCGGATACGTTCAATATCGTCCCCCTCCAAATCTGAGAAGAAACACTTCTTACCTTTTGCGGAAACTAATCTTTTTTTGTTATCATACTCCAATGAAATCCACATAACAGGAATTTCTTCGTTCCTGGATGCCGCTGCATAAGCGTAATCGAGCTGTTCCTGAATCGGATATTGGATTATGCCAGGCATAGAAATAAAGGCACAATATTTGATGTCCCCAAATGCTGCCAATGGTACAGCGCGCTTCAACTCTCTTTGGCGTTTCAATGCATATTTAATTTGCCCAGCTAAATCTTCCTTTGCAACCGACGCCAAATCCATCAGATAATGCGCAAGACGGATTTTTTCCGGAGAAACATCGTACCCCAGATGTTCGATGATTTCGGAAATCTGTTCAGGCATATTCTGAGTAGGTTTCTTAGCTGCTGACGGATTAGCAAACAGCAAATTAAAGTATTCATCCAAGCTTTGCCTGAAGCCTTGCCAAATGACATTTTTAACATCGCCATACTGGGACGGGTCTAAAGCGTATAGATTCCTATCAATGTATAGACCCAAGTGATCAAACTCATCGTACATTTGATATTGGGGAACACGCATTGCGGCTTTCCTCTGTTTCAAATAATGTAAGAAACGGATAGGCTCATCGAAATAACCCGCATACGCTAACAAGTCATCGTAAGAAATAACGATTGTCTCTTCCTTAAGCGAGATAATACTCAATTTTTCTGCTTTTGCGGCGAATTCGTTAAAATTATCAACTGTCACGGAAAAAGTGAATACATCATCGAAAGTATCAAGCCCCGGAAGCAAGAATGTGGGATTCTTTTCGTGATCATAAAACTGAGCAGGAGCGTGATTGGCAATGTATTCTACAGTTCTGCTACATTGAGAGTCGGCTACCTCTGCTAATTTCCGGTATGCTTTTGTGTGAGCCTCGAAATCTGTAATTGGCGGAGTAGATGGAAATGATCCTGCTTTCACTTCTATCACAAACAAATTGTTCTGATAGGTGATAATAATATCATTCTCATTTGTCTGCTTTAAAGAGTTCCTAACAGGATAATAGTTGCTAACATAAGCTTCGGCACCAGGCAATAATTTCAAGAATAACTCTTTAACCATTTCTTCGCTGGCTTGGGTCTGCTTCTCCTTCCAGTCTTCGAGGTATTCCAGCTTTCGCTGCATAATTCCTTTTTGGATATTTCTGTAAATATTATCAAAAAGAGCATAGTACAAGAAAGCGTAAGATATTCCGTCGATTTTAATAAATGGTTTTTTGGTTACTGGCAGTTCTACAATTGGCCAACCGGCGAATTCGCTTTCGCCCCAGAATGTGGAACACTCATTAATACCATAGGACAGCATATCAATAAACCGAGAGTCCCAACCAGTAATGGCCGCAACATTGATCAAATCGCTCCCGTGTAGTTTACCTGCGATTTTTGAAGTTCTTCCTTCGGCGTGTTTGCGTGCATCTTCAGGGCTGATACCTGAGTCAACGGCTTCAACAAAAAGCTCAAATTCTTTGCCAAGTTCCATAATGGCATCCGCATATCCCTGGGAAAGGGAATACCTGAGTTTTTCCAATCCCTCAATTATCTCTGCCGAAGACACTCCGAAAAGTTCCAACAAAACATCGTTGTGAGGCGGAAGCAACGACTTTAGCGGTTCCAATTCAAATATTTGATAGCGGTTTCCACGGACCCAATACATATACTGGGACTCCACGATTTCATTAAGACGAGAATCACCAATCTTCCTCGATTTCTGGATATGAGCCGCCCAGAAATGATAAAAGAATCTGAAATCTTTATACAACTCATCGAAATCGGCTACAATCTGAGCATGGAGCGCCGCTTCCTCGCTTGGTGAGGAAGGAACATAGTTGTTATCTGTAGATACTAAAATGCTTTGGACATACTCCTGCGCACGGATTATCGCGTTGGCATCACTCGAATATTCAATCTCGCTAAAAATATTCATTTGCCCCATGGTTGCCAAACTTCGCAGATACATGAGGAGTGAATATGGGTCGCACTGGGTTACTTTCTCTTTGAGAGATTTTACTTTCTGAGCGATATCCTCATATTTGGAAGCGTACTCTGTGCGCAGATATTCCATCTGCGCAGCATGTTGCTCTGGTGTTCGATTGTTTCTTACGATAGTGTTTTTCCTAAAGCGTGCCATCTCGAATGTGCCGTTGGAGAAGTAATCATCCGGACGGACAGCCTTATTCTTTTCCCTGCGTTCCCGGCTTTTTCTGCTCATACTGTCCCTCCTTAGATTGCGGATATAAACGATGGAACTGTGTCGATGTAATTATAGCAAACATTGTGTATAAACTCAATTTCTAATACAGTATTACGGCGATATGTCATAATACCCACCGTTAGGGATTGGTTAGGGATTTTACGGTTCTCGCAGTTTTTCTGCACCGCAGTTATTACTGCCATTTCACCTCTCTGACCACAGTTGAAATGTGGTCAAATGCAGTCTGAAAGTCGAACTTTTAACGCAGAAAAACCGCCTAAAAAGGCGGTTTTTCAAAGAAAGGTGGTCGGAGTGCAGGGACTCGAACCCTGGGCCTCCTGCTCCCAAAGCAGGCGCGCTACCAACTGCGCAACACCCCGTTATGAAGTTAGGCGATCCGGCTGGGCGTATTCTCCCAACCAGGCGCGATACCAACTTCGCTATACCCGGATATTCAATTTCTGCCATTATACCACGGCGGGGGAGAAAATCAAAGATTTTTCTGTCTGTGGTCATTTATGTGGTCAAAGCCGCTTTTATGCTGTTTTCGGCAATCGGGGAAAATCCTGCAAACGCAGGCGTCGCAAGGCTTTGCGACGTTCCGCTCTGACCTGTCCCGGATACAACCACGGCACTCCCAAAGCAGGCGCGCTACCAACTGCGCTACACCCGGTTATATATTGTCGGCTTGAGCGGCCGCCCCATAGTATACCCTACAGCGCGCCCGTTTTCAAGAGCTTTCTGCACCGGCGGCCGCAAAAAGTGTGTAGGACTACAATACATCTTGGACAATTGAATAAAAAGGGTATGAGGAATA
>OHEM01000081.1_pt1 | contig 49824 bp, 52 predicted proteins | sample 1567281 | NCBI WGS metagenome assembly OHEM01 (sample SAMEA3879537, study PRJEB24766) | human gut metagenome | biome: human-associated habitat; feature: feces | place: USA | collected 1985/1987
TTTCGATAGAAACCTGTTCCCAAGAATTTCGTCACTTCAGTGATGAGAGGTTCAATGCCACTAAACTGTTTAATGTATGGATATGGAGAGAGTTTATTTCGTAAGGGTGGATTTTCATTTAAGAAATTTATGAACGGTCCGATGATTGCTTCCGTTATTGCGCTTGTTCTTTGTATTTTTAATATTAAACTTCCATATGTTTTAGCACAGACATGTACATACGTAGGGAATGTGACTACACCATTATCCATGATGGTAATTGGTGCTGGGTTAGTCAAAATGGATGTTAAGGAAATATTGGACATGATTTACAATATTTAAAATGATTATATCACCTTTGTTTTATATGTTTTCTCTATCTTTGTTTCACATGGATCCATTGATTGAAAATACACTTATACTCATTATGTGTATGCCAGTGGCAAGTAATTCTAGTGTATATGCATTTATGTATGGAGAGGATGCAACGCTTGCTAGTAAAGCTATTTTCTTGACAAGTGTTTCGTGTGTGGCAACGATTCCAATTGTGTTTATTTTGCACACTTTGTAAATAACGTGACAAATGTAACTATAAATAAAGGTCAAAGTTTGAGTTATTGATTAGAATGATGTATGATTAGGATATAAGAAAGGATGTCATGATTATGGAAAAATGGACTCAAGAACAGTATGTTGCTCGTTTACAGGAAATGAAACAAGAAGCTCATGATAAAATGTGGTTATACATCGAAGTGAATGCCAAAGAGTTTATGAATGAATGTGAACCAGGGGTAAAAAATTTAGCAAATTGCTGCAAAGCAATGTTAGATGCAATGTTAGAAGGAGATGGCTTTATTGTAGAGCCTAAGATTCGTACTAAGGTTGCTGGAACTTTAACAGTTCGTTACTATGTTGATAACTTACATCCAGGTCGTAGAAAATACGCAGATGTAATGAAAGAACAACAACAATAAAAAAAGAATCATTTCTGATTCTAAAATAGCTTTAAATATTTAAAAGCTTTGTATAAGCCGTCATTGTCAATTTTATCTGTGACATAGTCGGCTTTTTCTTTTACCTCTTTGACACCATTTCCCATCGCAACTGAAATATCAGCATATTCTAACATTGGTAAATCATTTTCAGAATCACCCATCGCAACGGTTTCATATTCTTCTTCATAATAGTTTTTGACAAATTGAATAGCCGTAGCTTTATTGTATTCTGAATGTGTGATTTCTCCGCCTAGATGCAAGAAGTTTGTGAATGTTAAATGCTTAGGGATTTGTCTTAATATTTCTTCTCTTTGTGAAAGTGAGTCAAAATGAATGCTGACTTTCATGACTTGATTGTAATCATCGTCGGTAATTGTTGAAATATCTGGAAAAGATAAGAAACGATTTCCCATGCGATTGTCTGTATTAAATTGGCGCATTCTTTCTCTGTTTTTCTCACTAGTAAATGTCATTTTGCTTCCCTCTAAAGAGAATCCTGAATCTTTGGCAATGTGCAGAATAAATTGAGTGTCTCTTTTTTTCAATGGTTCAAAAAGTACTTGTTTATTATCAATTATAATTTCACTGCCAGCACCGAAACAATAGCCATCTAAATTCATATCTAATAAAAATTGAGGGATTTCACAACGTGTTCTACCTGTGTTTATATATATTTTATGCCCATTTTTTCTTGCGAGTTCAATCGCTTTTAATGCAGAACTAGGAATCTTTTCAAATGTCCATAGAGTTCCGTCTAAATCTAAAAAAATAATTTTTTTCATAACCTTCCTCCACTACACTATTCTATCATATTATTGTATGATATAAGAAAAAGAGGGTATTGGCATGGAAAAGAATGTGATTATAACGATATCGAGGCAGTTTGGATCCAATGGAAGGGAAATTGCTCGTAAATTAGCTGAATATTTGGATATTAGTTATTATAATAAACAAATTTTGGAGAAAATTGCAGTAAATATGGGAGTCTGCGCTGACTTCTTTAAAGACCAGAATCAAGATGCGAATGGCTTATTTACAATAGAATCTAAAGGCCTTTTAGGACTTAGAAATATTACAGAATTAAGTGTGAATACACAAATCTATGATATGGCAAGTGATTTTATTCAAAAGATTTCCCAAAGAGAAGATGCTGTTATTGTAGGAAGATGTGCCGATTATATTTTAAAAGACAATCCGGATGTTATTTCTGTATTTTGTTACAGTGATGTAGAAGAACGTATTCAATGGTCGATTGATGAATATCAAGTGCCTGCCAAACAAGCCAAGAAAATTGTGCAGGAAAAAGATGCACAAAGATCTAGATTTTATGAATTCTATACCAATCAAAAATGGGGCAATCCACGTAACTATACATTGATGATCAATACGTCGAAGATGAGTACAGAAGAAACAGTACAATTACTTGCTTCATTTTATGATGCAAAAAAAGGCATCCTCACATTTAAGAATGCCTTTGAAAATCAATATGAAAAAGATAGTAAGTATTAAAAAAGTCGGAAACCCGACTTTTTCTTTCACATAATGTAAGGTGTAGCGAAGTACAATACGAAGATGATCATTAATGCCCAAACAGTTGGGTGAACTTCTTTAGCTTTACCAGCTGCAATCATGGCAATTGTATAAACGATGAATCCGCATGCGATACCATTTGAAATAGAATACATCAAGATCATCATAATAACAGTGACAAAACCAGCAGCGGCAAAAATCATGTCATCCCAGTCAATACCTTTTAACTGTTGTGCCATCATAATACCAACAACGATCAATGCTGGTGCAGTAACTGCGTTCGTAACTGTACTTAAGATAAGTGGTGATAAGAATACGGCTAGTAAGAAGCAAACACCAGATGTGCATGCAGTTAAACCTGTACGTCCACCAACACCAACACCAGAACTAGATTCAACAAAGCTAGTTACTGTACTAGTACCTAAAACTGCACCAAATACTGTACCAACCGCATCAGCAAGCAATGCTTGTTCAGCATTTTCTAGTTCACCTTTATCGTTGATCAAACCAATACGGTTACCAATCGCAACAAGTGTTCCAGCTGTATCAAAGAAGTCAACGAATAAGAATGAGAAAATAACTACGAAAGCTTGGAATGGATTTGCGAATAATTCAGAAATTCCTGAGAAGCAAGATCCAGCAGCTTGTAATTCAAAATCAAACGAAATGAAATGTTCAGGTAAAGTAGGCATACCAGCCATTCCCATGAATCCAAGGATGATTCCAATCACCGCAGTGATAACCATACCTACGAAAACGGCTGCAGGAACATTTTTAATAACTAATGCAATTGTGATCAACAATCCAACAATCGCAAGTAATACGGTTGGATCTGTTAAGTTTCCAATTGTTACAAATGTTGAAGGACTAGCTACAATAATACCCGCATTTTTTAAACCAACAAACGCAATGAAGAAACCGATTCCGGCTCCGATTGCCAACTTTAATTGTACTGGAATTGCGTTGATAATAGCTTTACGAACACCAGTAACAGAAATAAGAATAAAGATAATACCTGAAATGAATACAGCACTTAATGCAGCTGCCCAGCTAAAGCCCATTTGTCCACAGATTGTGTAGGCGAACAATGCGTTAACGCCCATACCAGAAGCTAATGCAACTGGGTAGTTGGCAACAAGTCCCATAATGATACTTGCTACACCTGCACTGATTGCAGTCGCAAGGAATACAGAGGCTTTGTCCATACCAGCATCTGCCAATACTGCAGGGTTAACCCCAAGAATGTAGGCCATAGCCAAGAATGTTGTAAGACCAGCAATAAGCTCTGTCTTAACGTTTGAACCTTTTTCGTTCAATTTAAAGAATTTTTCCACGATTCTCTCTCCTTCTCTCTTTTTTCAAAAGACCCCTCCATTGTAGCATAAGTTATTCTAAATAGATGCACTTTGATAAAGAAAAAGCATAAATATACGTTTTTATCGGTAAATCCGTTATTCTTTCCATTGAATGTTTATAAGTTTGAAGCTGAGGGGCATACATATCAATTAATTTATTTTCATTATCCGTGGCATCGGTTTTAAAATCAATGATAATTATCTCATCTTCTTTATAGATAACTAAGTCCATAAATCCATGAACGACTTGGTTTTTTTCTTTAATAATATAGCTTTGTTCAAATACATGCTTTTCGTTCATCCAAGAAGCATAGAGTGCATTCGAATTTAAAGCTAGAATCTGTTTAATGTCATAATCCTTTAAAGTATATCCATAAGAATTCGCATAAGAAAGAATTTCTTCTTGTTGATAAGGATATGAACATTGCGCCACAATTTCATGGAATAAAGTACCACGAAGCGTTCCTATATTTTTAGTAAGAGAAATCTCTTTCCAGTCTAATTTCATTTTGGCCCCACTAGCCGTCTGACTTGAGAACACATCAGATATTTTCGTATAGACAGGAAGTTTGTAAGACTTATTATTTTGACGTACTTTTAATGGCCTTTCATACAATTCTTGTTTTTTATCAAAAACCACTAGAGAATCATTCGTATTGGCATATGTATGTAAAAGCCATCCTGTATAACTCTCATCTTCTAATAGAGTATAGGCGTTTAATGGACTATAAAAATCTTCAATGCTTTCAATCGTATCTACAATGACCAATTCTTTTTGAGGGCGTGTTGTCGCCACATAGAATACACGCATTTCTTCTGCAAGATCATCCAATTCTTTTTTTGTTTGTAGAGCTAAATGATATATTGAATTGTACTTATATTTATAATCATTACTTAAGCCTTTTAAAGATAATCCTAATATTGAATCAAGTAAGATGCATGAACTGCCATGTTTATCTCTTTGTTCATGTTGCGAAAGAATATATACAACAGGGAATTGTAAACCTTTAGATTGATGCATTGTCTTTACTTGAACTACATCATCTTCTTTGCCATACATGCTTGCTTCCTGAGTTTGATCTTGCGTTGCATCTTTAGATAGTTGTAGGACAAAACCATGGATGTCACTCTGATTTTCATACTGGGTTGCCAATTCTAATAAATAATCCAAGTTATTCTTATCTTGAATGGTTGTAGAAGCATAATAGAAATTATTATAGGCATAGATATATTGTAGCAGTTGTACAATTGTTTGATTTCTATTTACATATAATTCAAAGAAAGGCTTCATGAAATCTTCGTTTTTAATACTCATATATAAAGATGTGCCTTTTTCTTTTCCTATGCAGCACTTCGCAATTTGAGAAAAAGATACATTAAATAATGGAGACATTAAAGAAGCACATAACGCAATGTCGTCGGTTAAATCTTCTAAAGCTTTTAAAGTGGAAAGTACAATTTGAATGGCAGGATTTGCGTAGAATCCATGATCAATGGTAATCATAGCTGGAATGTTGTAGGCCTCAAAAACTGTTTTCAGTTTTTCTTGAGGCGCATGATTACGGGTTAACACACACATCGATTTATAGGGCGTGCCTGCTTTGTGCTTTTCGATAATATCTTGTGCAATCAAATCAAAACGATTCTCATTGTGATTCTTTTTGATGGTAGCTTTGTTGCCTTCTTCATCTTTATATTCTGTATATAAGAAACGAACTGGATACTGAGGACTTTCCATTTGGCCTTTCGTACCTACATTGGCAATATCGATCTCTTCAAATTGTTTTCCCAATAATTCATTGTTCATGATCTTACTATAAAAATCATTGTTGAATTGAATAACACTCGCATTGGAACGATAGTTTTCCTGCAATAATAAAGGGGTGTTGTTGATATCTTCCTTTTTCATCCAGTTCTGCATGATTTTTGGATTGGCTTGTCTAAAACCATAGATGGATTGTTTAATGTCACCCACTCTAAATACGTTGTTTTCATGGCAGAAAGACGCAATGATTTTTTCTTGAAGTTCATTGGTATCCTGGAATTCATCCACTAGAATCATCTGATATTTATTGTACATTTCTTCTTTGATCATTGGATCTTGAAGGAGTTGATACGCAAAGTGCTCCATATCATTAAAGTCAATCACTTCCATTTTCTTCTTTTCTAATTGAAAGTATAACTTTACTTTATTGGTTAATTCAAATAAGGTATATACTAAAGCTTTATGATTTTGAATGTCCTTTAAATAGAATTCTTCATCAAATAAGTTTTCTACAATCTTTGTTTCATGATCTTTAAAAGAAGTTTGATATTTTGAGTAGTCCACCTTATCAATTGTCTTCTTAAAACCGATGGTATTTTTTAAATACAATTCAAATTGAGCTTTAAAATCTGAATACGAGTTGGCATCTAAACACTTTGATAAATAGTCCTTTTTGACTTCATAATCTTCAGGCTTTGCGATTTGATAGATTACTTCATCTAATATTTCAGTCATCGCAAGACAATGATTGTGAAAGTATTTCAATGCATATTCCATTAATTCTGGACTTAAATATGTATATGAATCTTGAATGTTTTTAATCCATGTCTTTGCGTCTTCTTCGGATTTAGAGTTGAGGATTGCCAAAATATCTTCAATGTATTTTTGAATGTCTTCTTCTGTTTTTCCAAAAGAGAGAAAATACATTTTTAATTTTGTGTATGCATCTAGGTCTAAATCTTGAACCGCATGTTTGTAGGCGTTGTCAAAGGCGATGCGCGTTTGGGTTGAGGATGCCGTTTGTTTGGACATCGTATAAGAAATAGGAATCTTATAGTAATAATTTTGTACAATCGACAAGCAGAAACTATCAATAGTAGAAATACTGGCTGTTTCAAGTAGAGCCATTTGCTGAAGAATATATTCTGTTTTTGGTTGCTCTTTTAATTTGGAAAGAAGACGTGCCTTCATTTCAGCTGCCGCATCCTTTGTGAAAGTCATTGCCAGGATAGAATCGATTGAAATATGGTCTTTTAATACAAGCTGACATAAACGTTCTACTAAAACAGCTGTTTTACCACTTCCGGCACTGGCTGAAACCACGACATTTGTATCTCGAATGTCAATGGCTTTTTGTTGGGGAATTGAAAAATCCATGTTTATTCTTCCTCCTTTTCTACACGAAGCATTGGTTCAACTTCATTCGCTGAATTTCGACAAATAGATCTGTAAGCACAGAATTTACATGCATCTTGGACGTGATTAGGTAGGGCTTGTCCACTTTTAATGTCTTCTAAAAGACTGTCAACGACTTGAGTCCATTCCTCTTTGATGGTTTCTAAACTTGGATTGGCTCTTTTTACAGGCATATATCGTTTTATGTCATCACAATAAATGCTCGCATCACTAAAGTGCCATCCATTTAATCTTCGATTGACTTTAAATGTATCCGCAATATCTTTTTCATCGTTTACAGTGAGTTCAGGGATTTTTTTGCGATAATTTAATTTTCCATAAGTGAGTGTTTCTGGGGTTGTCCTTAGTGCAATATAGAAACATCCTACTGGGATTAAACCGGATTCTTTTTCGTAAGCTAACGTATATGTGGCTAACTGTAAAGATAATCCTTTTTCAAAGTCATCGATTTTAATATCTTTATCACTTGATTTATAGTCAAAGATACAAAAAGATGTGTTTGAATTGTCGATTCGGTCAATATAGCCATATAAATCAATGGTATATCCATTCCATGGGTAGGAATAAGAGAACTTATGTTCTTGTTTATCCATGTTCATGTGCCAGTTGGATTCAAAATTATGTAGTTGTTCAAAAATCAACATAAGTTTTTCTGTGATTTCTTCAATTTGAGAATCAAACCATGGCACTTGTTGTAAAAGCACTTCTTTTGCGAAGGAAAATTCATTTTCAACATAGTGATGAATTTCTTCTTTGGATAAAGAAGTATATTCTTGTCTATCTTTAGAAATCACTTCTAGAACATGATGTAATATGCTTCCACGAATTCGAATGTCTGTGATGTCTTCTTTTTCTTTTAAATATAAGCCGTATTTTAGTGCATGAGAAAAAGGACATCGTGCATAAGATTCGAGTCTTGAAATAGATCCTTTAAAATGATCATCCTTAAAGAATATGGATTTAGCTGTTGTTTCATTTAAATCGATGGTTGGGGTAGTCCAATTAAAAGAATCGGGCGTAGTGATAAACTCAGCCTTTTGTTGGAGCCAATTTTCTATGTCGGAGCTAGGTTCATAATTTTTTCCTTGATAATCACTCTGTGGATAGAATACGTAAAGAATTTCACACAAAGACAAACAGTCAAAGATTTGTGCCTGCTGGTTTTGAATGCGTGTTTCAAGATTTGGTAAATCCGTGTTTTGCACATAGGCCTCATCAAAGATTCCAGTATGTAACTTTAAAGCAGGAAATGCACTGGCATTTGTGCCAGTTAAAAAGACGATGGGCCTTAAATTTGTGATGTCCTGTCTAGATCCAATGAATACCCCTTCAATGGAATTGGCTTTCTGATTGGCAGAAAGATTTTGGATTTGGTGAATCAAGATGTTTAAATCATTCGCATTATGAATGTGTGTATGCACATCTTGGATAAGTGACATGACATCGTTGAAGGCATTCAAATCTTCTTTTGTGACTTGTTCATGTAGATTTTGAATGTGTTTGGCCATCTTGATAAAATCGTATGCATCAAATAAGAAGGCATGATCGCGTACCCATTCTAAAGTGTCTTGTTCTAATTTTTGGTAGGATGCGAATTGGTAGGAATCAATGATTGCATTATCTTTGTATGGAAGTGTAGTTAAGAAAGGTTCAAATTTTAAAAATTGTTCAGGGAACAATGTGTAATACTGCAAGAGATAATTGTCATTTGGATATAGGGTTTGAACTACGTTTAAAAAACTTTTTAAATCCATATCTTTAGCCCATGTTAAATAATGGATCCACTCGTTATATATAGATGTAGTATGAACTTCTTGTATAGTTGTGAATGGGATCTTATGTGCTGTAAGAATCTGGGTTAAAACATTGATGTCACTTGGGTTGTTTAGGGCAATGAAAATATCATCGGCTGAATAGTCATTTTCAATAATAAGATTTGCGATGACTTCCATTTGTTTGCGTGCGTTGGCAACACTGTAGTAGTGTGTTGTCAACAGTTGCTTATCGCCGAGCCATTTTGCGCCATGATCAATCAACACTTGAATCCAGTAACTGTCTAATTGAGAGTATTCTTTTTTTAGGATATAGATGTTTTCTAAATCTGGTAAACTTGAAAGGACATCTTGCGTTTGGTCTTCTTTGAGTTGAATTGGATACAGAAGATTTAAGATTTCATGTAAATCTTTTTCTTTTTGGGTTGAACAAGGAAAATCATGAATCTGATAGGTTTTTGCCATTTTTATAAAGTCTAGACAGGCATTTAAAAAGTCATAGTCTTCTTTACTGGAATAGAAGGCATTGGAAAGAGAGACATTCTTTAAAGCATCTTTGTACAAATAAAGAATTTCAATGTCAGATTTATTTTGTCCATGATAAAAAGAAGATAGCCAGCTAGACAAGGTTAAAACTTGTATGCCAAGGCAATCTTTTTTTTGCTTTAAAATTTCTTTGTATAAAGATAAATGTAGGGTAGCCGGAGCTAATATTGTACTGTTGTCTGGAATTTGTATCATAAAATTATCACCTAGATTATTATACCATCATTATTATTAACTCGAGAGTTATTAACTGTGCAGTTAATGAAAAAAAGTGGATCATTTGATCCACTTTGTGTTGTATTATAGATTTTCTGTAATGTGTCTTGCGACATATACACCAGATGCACTGGCATGACTTAATGAGTGTGTTACACCTGAACAGTCTCCGATAACGAATAGTCCTTTGTGTTTTGTTTCTAAGTTTTTATCTACTTTTACTTGCATGTTGTAGAATTTAACTTCAACACCATATAGTAATGTGTCATCACTAGCTGTTGATGGACATACTTTATCAAGCGCATAGATCATTTCAATAATGTCATCTAATTGACGTTTAGGGATAACTAGAGATAAGTCTCCTGGTGTAGCCTTCAATGTAGGAGTTACGAATCCTTGTGCAATACGACTTGGAGTTGAACGTTGTCCACGAATCAGATCACCAAAGCGTTGAACGATAACACCACCACCTAACATGTTTGATAGGCGGGCAATACTTTCACCATATTGGTTACTTTGTGAGAAGGGTTCTGTGAAATGATTTGATACTAATAAGGCAAAGTTTGTGTTGTTTGTGAAACGAGCTGGATCTTCATAGCTGTGACCATTTACAGTGATGATTCCGTTTGTGTTTTCGTTTACGACAACACCTCTAGGGTTCATACAGAATGTACGAACGCGGTCTTGATATTTCTTTGAACGATATACGATTTTAGATTCATACAATGAGTCTGTTAATTCTGAGAATGTATCGGCATTTAGTTCAACACGAACACCGATGTCTACACGATCACTCTTTGTTTCAATGCCTAAGTTTGAGCATACAGATTCCATCCATTTACTTCCTGAACGGCCTGTAGAAATAATACATTGTGTAGATGTATATGTTTCATCCCCACAAACGACTTCATATCCATCTTCGATTTTGTTTACCATATCAATGTGTTTAAAGAAATGGAATTCGGCTTTGTCTTTTAATTCATTGTATAAGTTTTCAAGTACTACATAGTTAATGTCAGTTCCTAAGTGACGAACTTTCGCTTTTAATAAGTGAAGATCATTTTGAAGACATTTTTTGGCGATAGCAGCATCTGAGTTTGCATATAGACGAGTTTTTTCTCCGCCCATCTTGCAGTTGATTTCATCCACATATTCCATTAAATCGATAGCTTCTTGTTCACCTACATATTCGTATAGGTTTCCACCAAATTCATTTGTGATATTGTATTTTCCATCACTGAAGGCACCAGCTCCACCAAAACCGTTCATGATGGCACATGATTTACAGTGGATACATGATTTGATGTTCTTTCCGTCAATTGGACATTTTCTTTTGTTTAATGGTGCTCCTGCTTCAAAAACACCAATTTTTAATTCAGGTTTACTCTTTAATAATTCGTAGGCTGAGAAAATTCCTCCAGGCCCAGCACCAATAATAATGATATCGTATTGCATTTTATTTTCCTCCTGTTTGAAGGCTATAGTCTACTGTTTTCGGTAGTAGGTATGAACGTTCAACCATATCATGAACTTATATAACCCGGACTATTATACGGATAAAGTGAATTGTTTGCAAGCGATATTTTTGAAAACGAAACATAAAAAAAATGATATAATCATGTAGGCTAGAAGAGGTATGCATATGAGCAAGAATAAAATACATGATTTAATAATGATTATACTTGGAAACTTTGTAGTCGCATGTTCAGTTTCCTTTTTTATACTTCCTAATAATATATTAACAGGTGGTGTAGCTGGTGTGGCTGTCGCATTACATCCAGTTCTTCCGATTGATACAGTTTTAATGATTGATGGTTTAACAATTGGATTATTTATATTGGGAGCTCTTTTATTAGGAAAGCAGTTTGCGATGAAATCTGTGATTTCTACAATTGTATATCCGGTTTTCGTAACAGGTTTATCACAGGTTGCCACAATGTTTCCTAAAGATACATTTGTGATGCCAGCTTATGTGGCTACAATCTATGCCGGAGTTCTTGTGGGGATTGGTTTAGGTTTAGTGTTTAGAGTTAATTCAAGTACGGGTGGTATGGATATCTTAGCTTTGATTTTACATAAATACTTGAAGATTCCTGAAGGAACCAGTGTAATGATCGTGGATGGCTTAACAGTTTTATTGGGTGTGGTTACACATGGTTTAACACCAGCATTGATTGGTATTATGTCTGTGTTTGTTTGTGGTGTCGCAATCGATAAAACTGTAATGCTAGGCATGCAATCCGCAAAAAATGTTATGATTATATCGACAGAGTGGAAACAGATTCGTCGTATTTTATTAGAGACAGTGGATCGTGGTGTAACGATTCTAGATGGAAGTGGTGGCTATACACAAGCGCCTAAGCCCGTGTTAATGTGTGTTATTAAGCAGAAACAATATCCATTATTAGAGTCAAGTGTTTTAGAGATTGATCCAAAAGCGTTTATTATTGTGAATGATGTGCATCAGGTACATGGTGCTGGTTTTACATCAAAACATGTGGTGGAGACAGATGAAGCAGCATATTAAAGAAATTATTGTCGTTGAAGGAAAAAATGATACAAACACGTTGCAGTCTTTTTTTGATTGTGACACGATTGAAACGGGTGGAGACCAGGTCAACGAGAAAACGATTGAGCGAGTTAGACAGGCTCAAAAGACAAGAGGTGTAATTATTTTTACAGATCCAGATACGCCAGGAGAACATATACGTAGATTGATTGGCAGTAGTGTGCCAGGATGTAAACATGCGTTTATTAATAAAGAAAAGGCGAAAACACCTAAAAAAGTGGGTGTAGAGCATGCAAGTAAAGAAGATTTATGGGATGCCCTATGTCATTATGTAACGTTTGAGAATAAAGAAGAAGTATTGAGTTGGCAAGACTTTATTGATTTAGGCTTAGTCGGAAACAAAGATTTGCGCTTTCAAGTGTGTGAAGATTTTCATATTGGTCCTTGCAATGCGAAAACATGTTTTAAGCGTTTAAATCAGATGAATGTGACAAAAGAAGAGATAGAAGAAAGGAGTCTTTCATGAAACAGGCGATTGCGACAGTAAAAAAGACAAAAGAGATTCAAGAAAAGTATAAGGTTTTCACAAAGAAAAGCTTTGGACAGAATTTTATTATTGAACCGGGTGTTGTTGAAAAGATTGCCAATGCAGCAATTCAATCAAGAGATGAATTGGTTTTTGAGATTGGTCCTGGAATTGGGGCTTTAACACAGTTTTTATGTGAAAAAAGTAATCAGGTTGTAGCTTTTGAGATTGATGAAAGATTGCCGGTTGTATTAGAGAATGAAATTGGTTTTGATCATTTACAGATAGTATTAGAAGACATCTTAAAGGTGGATATTGATGAAAAGATTCGTGAATTTAGAAAGCCTGGTCAAAAGGTAGTTTTCGCGTCGAATCTTCCTTACTACATCACGACGCCGATCTTATTTAAATTGTTTGAGGCAAATGAAGAGATTGAAAGAATTACGGTTATGATGCAAAAAGAAGTGGGAGAACGTTTCTTGGCACACGAAAATGATAAGGAATACAATGCGTTGAGCGTAATTACGCAATATCGTTGTGATGTGAAAAAAGTCATGGACGTATCAAGAAGAGTATTTTGGCCAAGTCCCAATGTAGATTCGATGGTCATTCAGTTTTCTTTCCATCACAAGTATCATTTAGAAGATGAGAATTATTTCTTCGATTTGGTAAAAGCTTGTTTTACACAAAGAAGAAAAACTATTTATAATAACTTTCAGAATTTTGTGAAAGATAAGGCTCTGGCAAAAGAATTGTTAGAAAAAGTAAATATTGATCCTAGTACGCGTGCGCAACAGTGTACGTTAGAAGATTTTATTCGATTATATGAGGTGACCTATGAAAGTACAGGCAAGGGCAAAAATTAATCTAGCATTAGATGTCGTGGAAAGAATGGATAATGGGTATCATTCTTTAGACATGATCATGGTACCTATTTCAATTTATGATGAGATTGAGATAGAAAAAAATGATTTTGATGTAGTTGAATGTGAAGGTATGAAATTACCAGAGAACAATACGGTTTCAAAGATGATTCAAGTTTTAAAGGATACCTATCACTTAGATTCTTGTTTCAAAGTATCTATCAAGAAGCACATTCCAGCTCAGGCAGGTCTTGGTGGCGGAAGTGCGGATGCAGCTGCTGTATGTAAGGCGGTTTTAAAGATGGAAGGTATTGAGGAAGCGGAAGAAAATCTTTATGAAATCACAAAACAAGTGGGGGCGGATGTTCCTTTCTGTATTCATGATAAGTGGGCTCGAGTAAAGGGTATTGGAGAAAAAATCACGCCAATTGAGAGTGATTGGCAATTTGATATTGTAGTTGTAAAACCGGATTTTGGAATTTCTACTGCGAATGCATTTTCTAAATGGAAAGAGTCGCGTCCTTTTCATCCGGATGTAGATTTAGTAGAGTCGAGTATTCGAGAAGAGAACATGGATCTTTTATATCAGACTATGGCAAATTCATTGGAGCCAATCGCCTTTGAGATTGAGCCTGAATTAGAACAAGTGAAAATGGATATGGAAGATGCAGGTTTAGTACGTATATTGATGTCTGGGTCTGGTTCAAGTATGTTGGGATTCAGTGTGGATGAAGAAGTGATTTTAAGTGCATGTGAGCAATTGAAGGAAAAGTATAATTTTGTTCAAATTGTTCATGTAGGAGGCTAATATGGCAGCTTCTGTAATTTCTTATTTAGTATTCTTTGCGTGTTTTGGTTTAAGCTTTTATGCGATTTCAAGTATTCAGTTTGAAAAGGTGTGTAGTGTAAAAAATCCTAAGAAAGTGCAGATTTTAATGTTTATTTTATCGCTTTGTCTTGCGTACATTTCAAGTCAGGCGATTTTACAATTAACAATCTATAATGGCTTTGCTTGATAAGTGGATTGCCCTGGATATGGGGGCGTATCTTGCACGGTTTTATGATTTTTCTACACAGAAACAAATTGTTTTAAAAACAATAATCGCAAAAAAAGGAAAAGAAACATTGGGTGTATCGGATCAGGCGCTTGCCTATTTATATAAGGATCTGGATACGATACAAATTCAATATCCTATATCACATGGTCAAATTCTTCATTCAATTGAACCTTTGGTTCAGAAGGGGTTAAACGAACTACATGCCTTTGATGGCTTATTAAGACCGAGTGTGCTTGTGAGTGTTCCTACGGAGTTGTCACAAAGACAACGAGAACTTTGGCAGCAAATGTTTTTGGATTGTGGCGTACGTAAGGTTGAATTTATTTCAAACTTAAATGCTTTACAAGAAGAAGGTTCTTGCTTTTTAGTGCATAGTGGACATTCTTATACGGAAATTCATGTGTGTGCTTATGGTAAGGTGCTTGTGTCAAAGACAATTTATTATGCGGGAGCACAGATTGATGAGCAGATACAAAGGATTGTTTACAACAAGACGGGTTGTTTTATCACAAAAATGGATGCGGCTCATTTGAAGGAAATGGCAAGTCTGGCTTTTTGGCAACAAAAAAACAATTTATTGTTGTGTTATGCCTTTGATTCAAGACAGATTCTTCATCAGATTCAAATTGAGTCAAGTCTATTGTGGCCGGCCTTCGAGATGGTTTCAGCACAGATTTCATTATGGGTAAAACATTGTTTTGATGGTCTTCCTGCTTCTCTACAAGAACATTTTTTGATGCATGGAATTGAATTGAGTGGAGGATTGGCGGATTGTTTTGGGCCGTCACAATTCATTTCTAAGAACATATCTTGTCCAGTTCTTTGTACAAAACGAGGACAATACGATATGATAGATGCATTAAAGGGGGTAAAGTCAGCGTGATTGATTATAAAATGATTTTATTACCATTCTTGATTTCAGTGATTCTAACACCGTTGGTGAAGCAATATTCTATTTATTGTGGGGCTTATGCCAAAGAAAATAAGCGTACGGTCCATCATGGAAAGATTTCGCGTATTGGTGGTGTAGCGATTTATTTGGCATTCATTATAACGATGGCTATCTTTGTGAAGGCGGATCGTCAGATCAAAGGATTGGTTATTGGAAGCAGTATTATGTTTTTTACTGGTTTAATTGATGATTTAATCGATATTAAGCCACTGGTTAAACTAACGTTGGAAGTTATTGCGGCTTTGGTGTTGATTTATTTTGGAATTTCAGTAGATATTATTCGTTTGCCTTTGGGCATTCAAATTGATACAGGTATTATTTCGTTTATCTTTACGATTATTTGGGTGGCCGGTATCACAAATGCGGTAAACCTGATTGACGGTCTAGATGGTCTTGCCGGAGGTATGAGTGTTATTGTGCTTGTGGTCATTGGTTCTATCGCCATCATCGAAAGACGTTCGGATTTATTAAGCATTGCCTTTATCTTAGCTTTTGGAACATTGGGTTTCTTAGTTTATAATGCGCATCCAGCTAGTATCTTTATGGGAGATTGTGGATCGTTGTTTTTGGGGTTCATGATTTCGGCAATTTCATTGCTTGGATTTAAATCGAGTACGATTTTGACGTTGGCATTGCCTATCTTATTGTTGATGCTGCCAATTATTGATACGTTATCCGCTATTTTGAGACGTACTTTAAAGGGTATGAAATTTATGGAGGCGGACAAGAGTCATATTCATCACTTGTTGATGCGCCAATTTGGACATCGTAATACTGTAATTATCATGTGTGGTTTAACAGCGCTTTTTGGATTGAGTGCTTTTGCGTATATGATTAATCGAAATATCGGCTTTTTAGTTATGGTCATTATATTGTTGGCGGTAGAGATTTTTATTGAGAAATCGGCAATGATTAGTGAGAAATTTCATCCTTTAATTGGTTTATGGCATCGTATTCAAAGAAAATCGCGAAAAATATTCAAAAAAGTAGGCTAAAATGCCTACTTTTAATATTGTTTTCACATTGGTTTGTTAGAATGGGGTTATGGAACCGAATGAATGGCAAAAGTACAAAAACAAAAAGTCGACGGAGTACACACAGAAAATAACGTCGCAGGCTAGAATTGCTGAAGAACAACTGTTAGAGGGTTTAAATGAAAGTGAGGTTTATGATTATATGCTTTCTAAACTGAATTTTTGTCAGAGGAAACAAATGTATTCGAGTTTAGAAGCTAAGGTGTATGTGAAAGTTGGCGACATATGCTTTACAGATTTTGGGTTGGCCTATCTAAGTGAGGTTGGCTATCAGCATTTTGGGTTAGTGTTGGCAATGAAGAATGGGAAAATATTTGTAGTACCTATGAGTGGGAATAGTAGTGCATATCATAGGGCGTATGATCCTGTATCCCATATGGGAAAGCGTCATTTGATGCGTTTACCAGAAATTGAGGGCTTAAATAAGGCGAGTGTATTATTCTTAAATGATGCGAAATGGATCAATTCGGCGCGTGTGATTGATGTGAAGGCACATATTGATCCGAATTCTCATTTGTTTGATAAAATAAAAAAATGTGTTATGCAAATGATGCTATAATAGGAGCATGTCAAAATGTGTAGTAGCCTGTTCAGGTGGACCTGACAGCATGGCTTTATTAGATCAATTGAATAAACAAGGCAAGGACATTGTCGTTGCACATGTGAATTATAAACATCGCGATACGGCAGATAGGGATGAGAAAATAGTGAAGGAATATTGTAAAAAATATGATATTCCTGTTCGTGTTTTATATCCGGTGCATGAGAAAGGAAATTTTCAGGCATGGGCAAGAGATGTTCGTTATGCTTTTTTTGAAGAAGTGGCAGATGAATTTGATACGAAATTATTATATGTAGCACATCAGATGGATGATGTGATTGAGACGTATTTGTTTCAGAAAAATCGAAATATGATTTGTGACTGGTATGGCTTAAAAGAAAAGAGTGTAAGGCATGGATATCAAATCGTTCGGCCTTTACTGAATTTCACAAAGAGTGAATTACAACAATACTGTAATGATAATGGTGTTTCTTTTGGAATTGATGAATCGAATTTAACCAATCACTATACGCGTAATGTGATTCGTCATACGCAAATTGAGAAGATGGATCGTAATGAAAAGGAAGAATGGATTTTAAAGATTCAAAATGAGAATGATTTTTGGCAAATAAAAAGAGCAGGCATAGAAGATTTTTTAAAGAATTGGAATGGGAATGTAGATTCTTTATTGAATCAAGAAGATGCCTGGCTCTGTTTAGATACTTTCTTATTTCAGGCTTTGAGCCATCATTTCTCTAGGAAATACATGGAAGAGTTGTGTGTTCAATTAAAGGGAAATGTACTGATTGAAATAGAGGATCATTTATTGGAAAGGCATAATGAAAAGTTGTATTTAATGCCAAAACCACAGAATGTGTATTATACATTGAATGAATTGGAGTATAAAGATTATAAAGAATTCTCTATTATGAATCAGGGGCAAACAATTGAGTCTTTTAGTGTGGAGGCATCTGACTTTCCTTTGGTGGTGCGTCATGTTAAAGTGAATGACGTAATTTCGATGCGTTTTGGAAATAAGAATGTGCATCGTTTCTTTGTGGATCGAAAAATCTGCAAGATATACCGAAAATATTGGCTAGTTGTGGAAAATAATGCAGGAAAAGTTATTTTTGTTCCAGGCCTTGGATGTGATGTAGAACATTATTCACAAAATCAACAGTTCTATTTTAAAATGAATGGTCTAGATTAAATGTTTATGTTACAATGTTTAAGTAACTTAAGGAGAAAAACACCATATGATAGCTCAAGATATTGAAAAAATTTTATTAAGTGAAGAAGAAATCGAAAATCGTTGTGTAGAACTAGCACATCAAATAGAAGAAGATTATAAAGAATCTGGAGAAACTCCAATCGTAGTTGGATTGTTAAAGGGAAGTGTTCCTTTTATGGCTGAATTGATCAAGCGTTTTGAATTTCCATGTGAAATTGATTTTATGTCCGTTAGTTCATACGATGGAACAGAATCTATTGGAGATGTTCGTATTTTAAAGGATATGGATCTATCTTGTAAGAATCGTTCTATTTTAGTTGTAGAAGATATTATTGATACAGGTAGAACTTTAGTTGAAGTAAAGAAAATGTTTAAGAATAAAGGTTGTCTAGATGTTCGTTGTGTAACATTGTTAGATAAACCAAGCCGTCGTGTTTGTGAAATTGAAGCGGATTACGTTGGTTTTGAGGTGCCAAATGAATTTGTGGTTGGATACGGATTGGATTACAACCAGAAATATCGTAACTTACCATTTGTTGGTGTTTTAAAACCTGAAATTTATCAGTAGGAGGAAGATTATGAAGAAGTGGTTAAATTATTTACCAACCATCTTCATTTTATCAATTGTATTATCATTAGTTTTTTATAGTTCACAGGGCAGTACTGTACAAATGAATTATACACAATTTGAGAAAATTGTAGATGAAGTTGACTTTAAGAAGAGTTCTATGACAATTAGTTCCACTGTTATTCAGTTGGAAGGTACTTATGAGCAGAACTCAAAGACAATTGGATACAAGGTTATTGTTCCAAGAACAGAAAAGAATATTGAGAAGTTGGAAAAGGATTTGCAACGTAATGGTGGAAAGCTAACAGTAGAAGATCCAAACCAAGGAAGTGTATGGATTTCTATTCTTTCTCAAATCATTCCATTCTTGATTATTGCGGTATTCTTCTACTTCATGTTTTCTAAAATGGGCGGTGGAGGCAATAATAAAGCCTTTGAATTCGCAAAATCAAAAGCTCGTGTTGAATCGAATGTAAAAGTTCGTTTTAAAGATGTTGCGGGTTGTGAAGAAGAAAAAGAAGAAGTAAAAGAAATTATCGATTACTTACGTTCACCAAAGAAATTTACAGATATGGGAGCACATATTCCTAAGGGAATCTTGATGGTTGGTCCTCCAGGAACTGGTAAGACTTTATTGGCAAAAGCCGTAGCTGGAGAAGCCAATGTTCCATTCTTCTCGATTTCAGGTTCTGACTTCGTTGAAATGTTTGTCGGAACAGGTGCGAGTCGTGTCCGTGATATGTTTAAGACGGCACAAAAGAGTGCGCCATGTATCATTTTTATTGATGAAATCGATGCCGTTGGACGTCAGCGTGGAGCTGGTATGGGTGGCGGAAACGATGAGCGTGAACAAACATTGAACCAATTATTGGTTGAAATGGATGGTATGACAGATAATGCTGGAATCGTTGTGATTGCGGCTACAAACCGTCCAGATGTATTGGACCCTGCTTTACTTCGTAGTGGTCGTTTCGATCGTCGCGTTACGGTTAGCTTGCCAGATATTAAGGGCCGTGAAGCTATTTTACAGGTACATGCTCGTAACAAGAAATTGGCGAGTGATGTTTCACTTGCAAATTTGGCAAAACGTACGCCTGGATTCTCTGGTGCAGATTTAGCTAACGTATTGAATGAAGGTGCTATTTTAGCGGTTCGTAAAAATGAATCTAAGGTTACAATGACGGATTTAGATGAAGCTATTGACCGTGTTATGATGGGACCTGCGAAAAAGAGTAAAAAATATACAGAAAAAGATAAAATTCTTGTGGCCTACCATGAAGCGGGACATGCCGTTATTGGTTTAAAACTTGAAGATGCAGATATGGTTCAGAAAGTTACAATTATTCCTCGTGGAGATGCGGGTGGATATAACTTGATGACACCTCGTGAAGAGAAATACTTCCATAGAAAATCTGAATTTATTGCGCAGATCACTGGTTTACTTGGTGGTCGTACAGCTGAAGAGATCCAATTTGGTGAAATCAGTGCGGGTGCTGTAAATGATATTGAAAAATTAACAGAAATTGCCAAAAATATGGTTCGTGTATATGGTATGTCTAGTTTAGGTCCTATCCAATATGCGGATCCTCAAGGAAATGTCTTCTTAGGAAGAGATTATACAAAGGGTAGTGATTATTCTGCAGGTGTAGCGGCTGAAATTGATAAAGAAGTTCGTGCGATTGTAGATGAGTGTCATGAAAATTGTCGTAAGATTTTAACTGAAAACAAAGATTTGTTGGATTTGATCGCGAACAATTTGTATGAACATGAAACATTAACAAATGAAGAAATCACAAACTTAATGAATTATGGACAATTAACAGATCCTAATGTTGAAACAAATGAAGAAGAGGAAAAAGTAGAACAAGAAGTAGTTCAAGTTCCAGAGATTCCGGAGACTCCAGCTGGTGTTGATCAAAAGGATCTGGATGATGCGTTCAATGAATTAACTAAGAAAAAAGATTAATTACACATAAAAGCCATCGATTGATGGCTTTTAGTTTGGCTTGAAATGGATACAAGAATTCAGTAGAATGTTGCTAGTGAATTTTATCGTGGAGGATATTATGAAAGATCAACTATTAAAAGCTCTTGTTTTAAATGAGCATGTTCGTTTATATATTGTACGCACAACTGACTTAGTACAGGAAGCGCAGGATCGTTTTGATTTACATCCATGTGCTTGTGCAGCTTTAGGAAGAACTTTATCTGTGGCAAGTATGATGGGTGCTATGTTGAAATCAGAAGAAGAAATGTTGTCAATCACAATCAATGGACATGGTCCAATTGGTTCTATTGTGGTAGATGCATATGCGAATGGAAATGTTCGTGGGTTTGTTTCGAATCCACATGTAGAGGATGTTTTGATTCGCCCAGGAAAATTAAATGTAGGAGCTGTTGTCGGTACAGATGGAACTTTAACAGTTACTAAAGATTTAAGTATGGAAGAAAACTTTTCTGGTTCGGTTGAGTTGCAGAGTGGTGAAATTGGGGATGATTTTGCTTATTACTTCACTTTGTCTGAACAAACACCAACAGCTGTATCATGTGGAGTTTTAATAGGAACGGATGGTCGTGTTGCCAGTGCAGGTGCTATGATTCTACAAATGCTTCCAGATGCGACAGAAACAGACATTTCTATTTGTGAACACGTACTTGAAGGGTTGAAACCAATGAGTACTTTAATTCAAGAATATGATGATTCAAGTTTAGAAGATTTGGCAAATGACATGTTTGAAGATGCGAAGATTTTAACGACACAACCAGTGGCTTATGATTGTCCTTGTTCAAAGGTACGTATGGCTAGAGCTTTGGGAACTATAAAAAAATCAGATGTTTTAGAGATGGCTGATAAAGAGCATGGTTGTGAAATCACATGTAATTTCTGTAATGAAACATATCATTTCACAGAAGAAGAATTAAGAGCGATTGCGAGTAAGATGCATGATTAAGATTGGAAATGTAGAAATCGAAAATCCGGTTGTGATTGCACCAATGGCAGGTATTAGTAATATCGCATTTCGTAGAATTGCGAAACGCTTTGGAGCTGGTTTAGTTTGTAATGAAATGGTAAGTGATAAAGCTTTATACTATAATTCATTGAAGACGAAACAAATGTGTGCCATCGATGAAAATGAACATCCTGTATCTTTCCAGTTGTTTGGTCATGATATTGATACGGTTGTGTATGCAGCTAAATATTTGGATACGCAAACAGATTGTGACATTATTGACTTTAATATGGGGTGTCCTGTAAATAAGGTTATCAAAGCCCAGGCAGGAAGCTTTTTAATGAAGGACATTGATTATGCCAAAGAACTTGTATCGAATATTGTACAAAATGTAAATAAGCCAGTAACAGTAAAGATGCGTTTAGGCTTTGATATGTATCATATTAATTGCGTTGAAATGGCGAAGGCTATGGAGAGTGTGGGCGTTAGTGCTGTTGCAGTGCATGGTCGTACGCGTAATCAGATGTATGAAGGAAAAGCAGACTGGTCTTATATTAAGCAAGTAAAAGAAGCGGTATCTATTCCTGTTATCGGGAATGGTGATGTCCGTAGTGTAGAAGATTTTCACCGTATGATGAATGAAACAGGTTGTGATGCGGTTATGCTAGGTCGTGGAATTGTAGGTAATCCATTCTTGATTCAAGAATGTGTAGATTCAATTACAGGACAGAAACATGAATTTTCAATGGAAGATCGTATTGAAATTTGTATGGATCATGCCAAAGGATTAGCGGATACAAAAGGTGAAAAAGTAGCTATTCGTGAAATGCGAGGTTTGGCTAGCTGGTATTTAAAGGGACTTCCTAGTTCAAGAATCTTTAAAAATGAGATGTCACAAATGAACACATTAGAAGATTTAGAAAATATATTACGTCAATTCATGGAGGTGCAGCGTTAGTTGCATCTTTTTTGATAATTGGTAAGCGTTTTCAAAATCTGAAAAATACACTTTAAGTTTCTTGCGTTCCGGTATAAAATATATATACGGAGGTTATATCGTTATGGATCAAAGAAAGACAAAAGCCTTTTTTGAAGGGCGTGACATACATGCTTATAATATTTTTGGTGCACACCTAGAAGCTAATGGGGTTCGTTTCAGAGTGTATGCTCCAAACGCAAAGAATATTTCAGTTATTGGTACATTTAATGACTGGGATGATCAAGCGAGTAAAATGAAAAAAGATAAACGTGGGATTTGGGAATGTTTTGTAGAAGGTGCAAAGGATAAGGATTCGTATAAATATCGTGTGTGGCAGGCAAATGGTGAATTGGTAGACAAAATGGATCCATATGCTTTTTATAGTGAATTAAGACCAAACACGGCAAGTATTGTATCAGATTTAAGCTACGATGGATGGACTGACAAAAAATGGTTGGATCAAAGGAATAAGGGCTTTGATTCTCCTGTGAATATTTATGAAATGCATGTTGGTTCATGGAGAAAAGATGATGAAAACGAAGAGTTTGTACAGTATCATGAAATAGAAAAGGAATTGATTGAACACTGTAAGAAACATCACTTTACACATGTTGAAGTCATGCCGCTATGTGAATACCCATTTGATGGTTCTTGGGGTTATCAATGTACGGGTTATTTTTCAAGTACTTCTCGTTATGGAACAAATCATGAATTAATGCACTTTGTGAATGCACTTCACGAAGCTGGAATTGGTGTCATCATGGATTTTGTGCCTGTACACTTTGTGAAGGATAATTACGCGTTAGGAATGTTTGATGGTACTCCTTTATATGAATATTCAAAACCGGAAGATGCGAATAGTGAATGGGGAACAGCTAACTTTAACTTATGGAAAGAAGAGGTTCGCTCATTCTTGATGTCTGCAGCCAATTTCTGGATAGATGTTTATCATGTGGATGGTTTAAGAATGGATGCGATCAGTAATGCGATTTTCTGGCATGGAAACAAGAATAATGGTGTGAATGAAGGTGCATGTGATTTCATGAAACGTATGAATCACTTGTTGAATGAGGCGCATCAAGGAAAAATCATGTTGATTGCAGAAGATTCAAGCGATTTTCCTAATGTCACAAAGCCAAGTTATGCGGGTGGCTTAGGATTTGACTATAAGTGGGATCTAGGTTGGATGAATGATACATTATCTTATTTAAAAAGAGATCCAATCTATCGTAAGTGGCATCACCATGACGTTACTTTCTCGATGGCTTATTTCTATTCAGAAAGATTTATCTTACCATTTAGTCATGATGAAGTTGTGCATGGTAAGGCAACCATTGTAGATAAAATGTGGGGAAGCTATGAAGATAAGTTTGCCCAGGCAAGAGCATTATATGTATATATGTTTACGCATCCTGGCAAGAAATTGAATTTCATGGGTAATGAAATTGGTCAATTGCGTGAATGGGATGAACAAAAGAGCTGTGACTGGTTCTTGTTGGATTATCCAATGCACGATGCGTTTGAACATTTATGCGAAGATTTAGGTAAGATTTACACAGAAAATGATGCGTTCTTTGATCAAGATTATGATCCAAGTCGTTTCTGTTGGATTGACGCAGATAATGTAGGACAAAATACGTTCTCATTTATTCGTAGAGGTTCAAAGAAAGATTTCGTTATTATTATGAATTTCTCAACAAATCCATATGATCACCAACAGTTTGGTGTTCCTTGCAAAGGTAAATATAAAGAAATTTTGAATACAGAGTGGGATAAATACAACGGAAACTTAAAAGGTCATGCACCTCAAGAGGTGCAGGCAATGCGTCTTACAAGACATAATCAGCCATATATGATCGAAGTAAATGTTCCTAGTTTTGGTGCCATGATTTATGAAGTTGAAAAGTGAGATTGATTTCTCACTTTTTTTTGGTGAAACTTCTTTTTTTTACGTATAAGAGATTGTAGAAAAAAGGAGAACAAAAAAATGGAAAAATTAGATGTAGAATTTGAACTGTTTCGTAAGCGAGTGTACAACTTGGAGATTCGTAGCTTTTATTTACTTTTATTGAATCGGGGTTGCGACATTAAAACTTTAAGAGCTTTATTTTCGGATGTGGATGAAAAACTCGCCTTAAAGATGGATGGTATGTTTTATCGTGCTCAATCGGATCGAGTTCAAGAAGTGTTAGAGAAAGTAATCCAACAAGAAAAGACAAATGCGAGGATGGATTGTTTTGAGAAACTATTTGAAAAAGGGATAGACATATTTGAAGCGTTGGAATTGATTGGGATTAGTCAAAATGACATAGAATTGATCAATGATGCAGCTTATGTGTGGCAATATAAGCGTTTGTGAAATAATTGACTTTTTGTAGGGGGTGTATTGTGACAAAAAGTTTGTTATAATGTATGCGCAAAAAGGAGATAGCGTAAATATTATGGAAAACAAGGAACTTGCATTGCACGCAAAAAATATTCGTAGAAATATAGTGAAAGAAGTGTATAGTGCCCAAAGTGGACACCCGGGTGGAAGTTTAGGTGCAACTGACATTTTAACAGAGTTATACTTTGAAGAAATGGATATTAATGAGGAAAACTTAAATACATTGGATCGTGATCGTTTTGTATTAAGTAAGGGACATGCAAGTCCAGCTTTATATGCAGTACTTGCTGAAAAGGGATTCCTTCCTGAAGAAGAATTGACAACTTTCAGAGCTATTAATTCACGTTTACAAGGACACCCTAACATGAATTATGTAGAAGGTGTAGATATGTCTACAGGATCTTTAGGACAAGGTATTTCTTGTGCTGTAGGTATGGCATTAGCCAATAAGTTAGATAAAAACGATCATCGTATCTATACTGTACTTGGAGATGGTGAATGCCAAGAAGGACAAGTATGGGAAGCTACAATGTCAGCGGCTCACTATAAATTAGATAATTTATGTATTATTGTTGACAACAATAACCTTCAAATTGATGGTCACGTAGATGAAGTTATGAGTGTGTATCCTTTGGATAAAAAATTCGAAGCTTTCAATTGCCACGTAATTAATGTAGATGGTCATGATTATGATCAATTGCGTGTAGCATTAAAAGAAGCTCGTGAAACAAAAGGAATGCCAACTGTAATTGTTGCGAAGACAATTAAAGGAAAAGGTGTTTCATTTATGGAAGATCAACAAGGATGGCATGGAGTAGCACCAAATGAAGAACAATACCATGCTGCAATGAAAGAATTGGAGGCAGAATAATGGCAAAAGTAGCTACACGTGTCGCTTATGGTGATGCTTTAAAAGAATTAATGGTTGAAAATAAAAATGTCGTTGTATTAGATGCTGACTTAGCGGGTAGTACAAAGAGTGGAGAAGCTAAAAAAGTAGACCCTTCTCGTCACTTTGACATGGGAATTGCCGAAGGAAATATGATGAGTGTTGCGGCAGGTCTTGCGGCTAGTGGAAAGATTGCGTATGCATCTACTTTCGCAATGTTTGCGACTGGACGTGGATTCGAACAAATTCGTAACAGTATCGGATATCCACAATTAAACGTTAAAATCTGTGCATCTCATGCAGGAATTAGTGTTGGAGAAGATGGTGCAAGTCACCAATGTATTGAAGATGTTAGTTTAATGCGTGGTATTCCAGGTATGAAAGTTATCGTTCCATGTGACTATAATGAAGCTAAACAAGCATGTAAGGCTGTAGCTGAAATTGATGGGCCTTGCTACGTTCGTTTAGGTCGTAGTGGTGTTGAAAGTGTAAATGGCGATGACTATAAATTTGAACTAGGAAAAGGTGTTGTCCTTCAAAAAGGTGAAAAAGTAGCTTTAGTTGCGACTGGATTGATGGTTCAAGAAGCATTAGAGGCTGCTAAGAAAATGGAAACAGCTCCAACTGTAGTAAATATCCATACAATTAAACCAATTGATAAAGAATTGATCATTGAACTAGCAAAAACTCACGATACTATCGTGACTTGTGAAGAGCACTCTATTATTGGTGGTTTAGGAAGTGCTGTGGCAGAAGTTTTAGCTGAAGCAGGAACAGCATGTAAACTTGTTCGTGTCGGTGTTCAGGATGTATTTGGTGAAAGTGGAAAACCAGCTGAATTATTCGCAAAATACAAAATTGATGCAGATGCGATTGTAGAAGCTGCTACAAAGTAGTATGGCACACTATTTCACAAATGATATTGTAAAAGATGCACCAGAAGAAATAACGATACATTTTCGTGATTTTACATATAAGTTAAATTCGAATGCTGGAGTTTTCAGTAAAGATAAATTGGATGAAGGTACGCGTATTCTTTTAGAAACGGTACTCGACAATGAAGCTGAACCAGAAAGCACATTAGATCTAGGTTGTGGAATTGGTCCGATTGCCTTGATTTTAATGGAGTATTGGAAGCATACCGCAATGACAATGATTGATGTAAATCAAAGAGCTTGTCAGCTCGCAGATTCAAACATGAAAAAATATCGTCGTAAGGCAAAGATATTATGTCAGTCAGGTGTGAATGAAGGCCAGTATGCCTGTATTCTTTTGAACCCACCGATTCGTACGGGAAAGGCAATGATTTATTCATTGTTTGATCAGTGTTTAGAACATTTAAAGGAAGATGGTCATTTCTGGATTGTAATGCGCAAGCAGCATGGTGCACAAAGTGCGATTCATTATTTACAAGAAAAAGGCTATGAAGTAGAAAAAATGGCTCGTGATAAAGGCTATTGGGTCATGAAAATATCAAAAGCAGGAAATTAATCCTGCTTTTCTTGTATATTCAGATTTTGTCTTTGAATAACATTTACTTCATGGCCTTTTCTTATGGACTTTTTGACAAATGTCATTTATCATCATAAATACAGTAGAGGTATTAATCAATGAAACAACATCATGTGTTTAGTTTTTTACAAAGGATGGGAAAATCCTTTATGTTACCTATCGCAGTGCTTCCTGTTGCAGGTATTTTTTTGGGTGTAGGAAGTTCTTTAACCAATGAAACAACGATAGCTGCATTGCATTTAGAATCGGTATTAGGGCAAGGAACCTTTTTATATAGTGTTTTAATTTTATTGAAACAAGTAGGCAAAGTTTTATTTGATAATCTACCCTTGATTTTTGCGGTTTCTATAGCTTTAGGAATGTCTAAGCGAAGAAAAGAAGTCGCTGCTCTTGCAGCTATTATTGCCTTTTTTGTGATGCATGCCACAATCAATACGTTACTTTGTTTAGATGGAAGTATTGTTAATGGTGTAGTTTCAAATTATATTCTAGATGGATCTATTACTTCGGTATGTGGAATGTTATCGCTTGAAATGGGTGTGTTTGGAGGAATTGTCGTTGGACTTGGTGTTAGTTATTTGCATAATCATTTTTACCAGATTCAATTACCAAATGTGATTTCTTTTTATGAAGGAGAACGATTTGTTCCAATCATTTGTGCTATTACATATGTATTTATAGGGGTGCTTATGTATTTTATTTGGCCACCATTACAGCAGGGTGTTTATAATTTGGGACAATTTATATCTGACTCTGGCTATTTTGGTACATTTATTTATGGAATTATTAAGCGTAGTTTAGTTCCTTTTGGCTTGCATCATGTTTGGTATATGCCATTTTATCAGAGTGCATTAGGCGGTGTACAAATGGTAAATGGTTCAATTATATCCGGTGCGCAGAATATTTTCTTTGCGCAATTATCCGATCCAAGTGTGACTCATTTTAGTGTGGATGCAACTAAATTTTTCTCTGGAGAATTTATTTTTATGATTTTTGGCTTGCCTGGTGCGGCTTTAGCTATGTATCAATGTGCAAATCCAGAAGCAAAGAAAAAGACGGCGAGTTTATTACTTTCGGCTGCTTTAACAAGTGCATTAACAGGAATTACAGAGCCGATTGAATTCTCTTTCTTGTTTGTGGCACCATTATTATATGTTGTTGATGTGTTATTAGCCGCCACATGTTTTGTGGTTGCACAAGCTTTACAGGTTGCGATTGGATTTACTTTTTCAGCAGGTTTGCTTGATTTTACATTGTTTGGGATTTTGCAGGGAAATGCGAAGACAAATTGGATGATTGTAGTTTTGCTTGGCTTAGTATATTTCTTTGTGTATTATGGGGCGTTTAAGTTTTTGATTGTAAAGTACGATTTAAAAACGCCTGGAAGAGACGAAAGCATTAAGGTGTTTGATAAGAAAAAGTATGATTTTAGTTTTGATAAATCGTTGATTGATCCTAGAAGTCAGATGATTGTTCAAGGCTTAGGTGGACGAAGTAACTTTACGGATTTAGATTGTTGCATCACAAGATTAAGAGCGACAATCAAAGATGATACTTTAATCAATGAAGGGTTGTTAAAAAAATCGGGGGCTGCAGCTATTATGTGTCAGCCAAATGCAATTCAAATTATTTATGGCCCTCAGGCTTCGAATATAAAGACAAAACTGGATGAGTATATGTTGAATGTGCCGGAAAGTTATGATTTTGAGGATAAAGAAGTTGTTTTAGAAACAAAAACACAGTTGGAACTTGAATGTTTAGTAAATGGGGAAGTAATGCCTATAGAAGATGCATCGGATTCTATGTTTGCGCATAAATTAATGGGGGATGGTATTATGATTCGTCCGTGTGATGGTGTTGTTGTGGCGCCGTGTGATGGAGTTATTTCAATGATTTATCCAACAAAGCATGCGATTGGTATTACAATTGATGATAATACACAGATCTTAATTCATTTTGGCACGGATTCGGCGAAATTAAATGGCAAGGGTTTTGAATTGTTGGTAAAACCAAACCAGAAAGTTAATGCTGGAGATGTTTTGTGGAATGCAGATTTAAAGTATATCAAAGACAATGCGTTGGATGAGAATATTATAGTTGTATTTACGAAAATAAAAGATGGTGCAGAAATAGAAAAAAAATATGGAAAAATGCAATGTCATGATATGATGTTAAGGGTAAAGGGATAATGGATATGTATGAAATTTTAAAGGTTTTGAATCATAATACAATCTTGGTTTTAAAAGAAAATGAAGAAATAATTGTGATGTCTAAAGGAATTGGCTTTGGTAAAAAGCAAGGGGAACAAGTGGATGTTCCTCATAATGCAAAGCAGTATAAGATGCAAAAGTCATATCAGGCGAAACAGAAGTCGAATAATATTTTTGATTACATTGATCCAATGTATATTGAAATTTCATCTGAAATTATTACTTTAACAAAAGAGAAATTTGGTAAAGTAGAACATGATATTTTATTATCTTTAGCGGATCATATTTATTTTGCGATAAAAAGAATTAAAGAGAAGGATTTCCCATCCAATCCATTTAATATGGATATTCAACTTATGTTTCCGGATGAATATTCGGTGGCATTAAAGGCAAAGGAGGTTATTGAAAAATATACGCATGAGGAAATAAATGCAGATGAAATTGCGTTTATCACCTTACATATTCACTCGGCTATATCGGTAAATAAAGTAGGGCAGTCTATGGAAGTTATGCGTGTGATTCGTGAATTCTTCAAGAAATTACAGGCTGATTTAAATATTCGTATTGATGTGAATTCATTGTCATATATTCGTTTAATGAATCATATTAAGTTTTTGTTGTTGAGACTGAATAATGATGAGGAATTGCAGATGGATATTACAGAGTTCACAAAAGAAAAGTTTCCATTTGCTTATGAACAGGCTCGTGTTTTATGTGAACAATTGAGCCGTGTTTTACATAAAGATTTGCCAGATTCGGAGTTGGGGTATTTGGCTTTACACTTGGAAAGAATTTTATCGAGTACGATTATTTCGTGAAAAATGTTGACAACGCTTTCAGAAAGTGGTACATTTTCAGATGTAAAAAGTGAATATTCAATAGCGTGTAACTGGTTAGGCAGGCATTTACTATTTTGATTGAAGATATAATCTTTATTGGTTTATTGTATATCTTCAGTTTAAATGTATATGTCTGTCTTTTTTTGCGTATTGAATTTCTAAGAAAGGATGAAAATATATGGTAGGAATTATTCTTGCAAGTCATGGTGAATTTGCGAATGGTATCTTCCAGTCAGGAGCTATGATTTTTGGTGAACAAGCCAATGTAAAGCCTTGTACTTTGATGCCTAGTGAAGGACCTGAAGACATTCGAAAGAAGATGGAAGATGCGATCGCTTCTTTTGAAAATCAAGAAGAAGTATTGTTCTTAGTTGACCTATGGGGAGGAACTCCATTCAATCAGGCAAGTGCCTTGTTAGATGGTCACGAAGACAAATGGGCAATTGTCACAGGATTGAATTTGCCTATGTTGATTGAAACGTATGCTTCTAGATTCTCAATGGAGAAGGCACACGAAATTGCAGCACACGTAATGCAGACGGCACAAGAGGGTGTACAGATCAATCCAAAAGAATTAGAACCAAAAGAAGAAAAGAAAGCGGAAGTAAGTGCAGCCCCTCAAGGAGCTATTCCAGAAGGAACAGTCCTTGGAGATGGACATATCAAATATGGCTTAGCACGTATTGATACACGTTTACTTCACGGTCAGGTAGCAACAGCTTGGACAAAGACAGTTGGACCAAACCGTATCATTGTTGTTAGTGACAATGTAGCTCATGACGATTTAAGAAAGAGCATGATCGAACAGGCAGCTCCTCCAGGAGTAAAAGCAAATGTCGTTCCAATCGATAAGATGATCCAGGTCGCGAAAGATCCTCGTTTTGGAGCCACAAAAGCAATGTTGTTGTTTGAAACACCACAAGATGCATTAAGAGCCATCAAAGGTGGAGTGGATATTAAAGAATTGAACTTAGGTTCCATGGCACACTCTCAAGGAAAGGTAGTTTGTACAAAGGCCGTTTCTATGGGAAGTGATGATGTAAAAACATTTGATGAATTATTAGCAATGGGAATTAAGATTGATGTTCGTAAGGTGCCAACAGATTCACCTGAAAACTTCGATGAAATTCTTAAAAAAGCAAAAACAGAATTAAAGTAAATTTAGAGGGAGATTATTATGTCAGCGATTAGCATTATTTTAGTTATAATTGTTGCCTTCTTAGCCGGTATGGAAGGAATTCTTGACCAATTTGAATTCCACCAACCATTAGTAGCATGTACATTAATTGGTTTGGTTACTGGTCACTTAAAAGAAGGTGTTATGTTAGGTGGTTCTTTGCAGTTGATGGCTTTAGGTTGGGCAAACATTGGTGCAGCGGTTGCACCCGATGCTGCACTAGCTTCAGTTGCTTCTGCAATTATTATGGTTTTAGGTTTAAATGGTGGAACAACAGATACTACAACTGCTATTTCTACAGCAATTGCCGTAGCTATTCCATTATCAGTAGCTGGTTTATTCTTAACTATGATTTGCCGTACAATTGCAATTCCAATTGTTCACTTCATGGATGCTGCTGCTGAAAAAGGTGATTTTGGAGCAATTGAACGTTGGCAAATTGTAGGTATTTGTTTACAAGGTGTTCGTATTGCGATTCCTGCTGCTGCATTATGTTTCGTACCTAGTTCAGTTGTAACTGGTGTATTAAATGCAATGCCAGCTTGGTTATCTGGTGGTATGACAGTTGGTGGAGGAATGGTTGCTGCCGTTGGTTATGCAATGGTTATCAACATGATGGCTACAAAGGAAACTTGGCCATTCTTCGCTTTAGGTTTCGTATTTGCTTGTGTAAGTGAATTCACACTAATTGCTTTAGGTGTTATTGGTGTTGTTATCGCAATCGTTTATTTAGGTTTGAAAGATGCTGCTAAAAATAATGGTGGAGGATCAAATACTGGTTCTGGTGATCCATTAGGTGACATCTTGAATGATTACTAGGATTTTGAAGGAGGTAAATGAAAATGGCTGAAAAAATTACATTAACTAAACAAGATCGTAAAAAAGTTTGGTGGCGTCATCAATTCCTTCAGGGTTCTTGGAACTATGAACGTATGCAAAATGGTGGATGGTGCTATTCAATTATTCCTGCAATCAAAAAATTATATTCTAACAAGGAAGATCAAATTGCTGCTTTAAAACGTCACATGGAGTTCTATAACACTCACCCTTATGTATCAAGTCCAGTAATGGGTGTTACACTTGCTTTGGAAGAAGAAAAAGCAAATGGTGAAAATGTAGATGATACTGCAATCCAAGGTGTTAAAGTAGGTATGATGGGTCCTTTAGCTGGTGTTGGTGACCCAGTGTTCTGGTTTACAATGCGTCCAATTTTAGGTGCTTTAGGAGCTTCTTTAGCATTAAGTGGAAACATTTTAGGACCTATCTTATTCTTCGTATTATGGAACGTAATTCGTTTAGCATTCATGTGGTATACACAAGAATTTGGTTACAATGTAGGTACTAAAATTGCTAAAGATATGTCAGGTGGACTTCTTGGAAAAATCACTCAAGGTGCAAGTATTCTAGGTATGTTTATCATTGGTGCATTGGTTCAACGTTGGGTAAGTATTTCGTTTACTCCAGTTGTTTCAAGTGTTACTCAATCTGAAGGTGCATACATTGATTGGTCACAAATTAAAGGAAATGCAGACGGAATTAAGAGTGCATTAGAACAATATTCTTCATTAGGAGCTACTGGTTTAAATCAAATCAAAGTTACAACTTTACAACAAAACTTAGATTCATTGATTCCTGGTCTTGCAGCTTTATTATTAACTTTATTATGCTGTAAATTATTGAAGAAGAAAGTTTCTCCAATCACAATTATCATCGCATTATTCGTAGTTGGTATTATTGGTCGTGTAATCGGAATTATGTAATAGCTTAAGGAGGTACATATGGCACAATCATTAAATTCAAAAGTAGATTTAACAATTAAGGCAACATCTTTTGCAGGATTAAGTACAAATGGAAATGTCATGGTTGGAAATAAAGCGTTTGAATTCTATAATGAAAGAAATGTTGAAGATTGTATTCAAATTCCATGGGATACAATTGATCGAGTAGAAGCGAGTGTCTTATTTAATAAAAGTATTTCTCGATTTGTGATTTTCATAAATGAGAAAACATACTTTACTTTCTCTACAAAAGACAACAAAAAAACACTGCGTGCTATAAGAGAATATGTACCTGCAGATCGAATGCTTCGATCATTAAGTTTTTGGGATGTGTTTAAACGAGGTTTAATGTATATTCCAAATAAATTATTACATTCAAATAACTAAGAATATTAGCCCAATCAGTATTATGCTGATTGGGTTTTCTTTCTTTAAAATTGGTGTACACGAATAGTAAGAATACAGGAGAAAAATAATATGACGTGTGACTTTTTCACAGAAAAAGTCTTTCTTAATGAAAAAGGATGTGGAACTTTAGAATTCCACATCCTTGTTGTTTAATATATGATCAAATATGTAGTGTCCTACACCACCATCAAGACAATCGTAGTCAGTAATATCGTCGGCCAATGCCTTTGTGTTTGGGTTGCCGTCTTTTAGGCAGACTCCCCATCCACTTGTGAGTAGTAAAGAATTATCGTTTTCATTATCGCCAAACGCAATTGTATCTTCTAAGTGAATCTGATTCCATTCGCAATACATTTCTAAACCTCTACCTTTGGAGAAACCACTATACATTAATTCGATAGTTCCTGGGAATGTTTCAATAGTTTGGTATTTCCCTTTATATTGTTCTTCTACTTGATCACGGATAAGTTGTGTTGTTTCTGGGTCTGTCCTAAATAAGAACTTATAAACAGGTTTTTCACAAAAACCATCAATATCACCTGTCTTATCGATAAGTAGAATATTTTTACGTTTGGCCATATCTAATAAGTCATCGCTGATATTCATAACATTGCGAAGTTGATTTCCTTCTACGTTTACGGACACTTTCTTTTCTAAGATGATTGGCATCAAGAAAGTTAAGACTTCCTTCATTTCTTTAACACTTAACATGTCCATCGTAAATGATTTATTCAGGTTACGATCATAGATCATACCTCCATTCATTCCGATAACGAAATCAAACTCGAAGCCTATATTCCAAAAGATTCCTTTTGTTTTTTCCATTTCGGTGATTTCTCTTCCAGTTGCCAAACCAATTTTTACGTTTTTATCATGAAGTTCTTTTAAAGCTTGTATTGTGATTTCAGGTAAGGGACTGCCCTTAGAACTGAGGGTCATATCAACGTCGGCAGCTAAAACCTCAATTTTTTGAATCATAAAATGTACCTCCATTGCCTAAAATGTATACGATTTCATATGAAGTTGCAACATGAAAGTTATATTGTACTACCTATTTCGTTTTGTGTTTTGTCTTTAGGTAAGCTATACTTTAGAGACTGAAGGTGGTAAATAATGAATTTTTTAGTGCGTAGATTTATAAAGAATTATCAAGATACAAAAGATGCCAATGTGAGAACGAGTATTGGTAAATTATCGGGGATTGTGGGTATATTTAGTAACTTGTTTTTATTTGTGATTAAGTTTGTGATTGGTACCATTGTACATTCGGTATCTATTCAAGCTGACGGAGTAAATAACTTAACAGATGCGGGTTCGAATATTATTTCGATTTTATCTTTTCATCTCGCAAATAAGCCAGCAGATAAGGATCATCCATTTGGTCATGAAAGAACGGAAACAATCGCATCATTATTTGTGGGAATATTGATTTTAGTTTTAGGTTTTGAAACCGCAAAAGAAAGTATTTCTAAAGTGATTCATCCGGGAAGTATTGATTTTAGAATTGCATCTGTCATTATTCTTTTAATTTCTATCATAGTTAAATTTTGGATGTATGCATACAATAAGAAGCTTTCTAAAACATATGATTCAAGTCTATTAGAAGCAACGGCATTGGATTCAATTAGTGATGTATGTGGAACAACAGCCGTTCTTGTATCGACATTGTTGTCTCCAGTTCTTCACTTCAATCTAGATGGATATATGGGTATTGTAGTTTCAGGAATTATCCTTTATGGAGCTTATGGTTTATTAAGAGATATGATTAATTCTTTAATTGGAGAAGCACCGGATCCTGAACTTGTACACAATATTGTAGATATGATCATGGCACATCCTGCAATTTTAGGTGTGCATGATATGATGCTGCATAATTATGGCCCAAATAAGATTTTTGCGAGTGCTCACGTAGAAGTGGATTCGTCTAAAGATATCTTTGAAACGCATGATCATATTGATAATATAGAGCGTGAAGTCAAAGAGAATATGAATATTGATTTAGTTTTACATATGGATCCAGTAAAGGTAAATGATCCAGAAACAGAGTTGTATCGTGCAAAAGTGGTAGAAGCCATTCATCAAATTGATCCGAAATGGGGATTTCATGATTTTAGAATTGTGTCAGGACCAACACATGTGAATTTGGTGTTTGATTTGGTGATTCCGTTTGAAGAAAAGTATACGCAGGAAGAAATAGAAGAAATGCTTCTAAAACATATTGAATCGGATAAAAAGATTTATTTAGTACTCACAATTGATCATCCATACGCATAAGGCAGAAGTTTTTAAACTTCTGCCTCTATTATTTCTGGGATTACTTGGATTTGATTTTTTTCTTCTTTAGTTAATGGGTTTGAAATAAATACATCCACTTCTTTGAATTTACAGTACGTGTATTCAGGTTGTGCATTAAATTTATTTTTGTCAGTTACCACAATGATTTTTTCACTTTGTTGAAGAATGTGTCGCTTTAATTCATATTCATTTTCATAAGTAGTAAATCCATTGTTGTCTTTAAATCCTTTAGTTCCTAAAATCGCAACATCAATATGAATATAATCGATAGTTTCACTGGCGAAGTTTCCATAAGAGCGATAGGCATTGTTGGAAATGTTTCCACCAATCAAAATAACGTGCATATTTAGTTTAGCGCATTTGTAGGCTACAAAAATGGAGTTTGTCACAATCGTAATATTATGAATGGATTGAAGAAAGGGAATACCTGCTTGACATGTACTACCGGCATCTAAATAGACAACCATTCCTTCTTTGATAAAGGTGCAAGTTTGCTTCATGATTTGTTTCTTTTCTTCAATATATTCTTGATTTCTTAATGAAATAGGCATTTCATCAGGTTCTTCTAAAAGCAGCGCATAGCCATGCTCTTTTTTAATGATTTTAGAATCTTCGAGTTCAATAATATCTTTACGAATGGTTTCACTTGAAGTTTGAAAGTAATCCGATAAATCGGATATCTTGATTTTTGGATGTTCCTGTAGAAGTTGACGAATCTTGAATTGTCTTTCATCTTTCTTTTTTGACATGAGCTACACCTGTGTGACTTTCTTGACTGTTTTTACAACATCATATTGTTCTGGTGTTAAATGGTTTGTGATGAATTCATCAAACTCATTAAATTTACAAAAGGCATAAGGCGCAATGTCTGCCTTATTATTGACTTTACTTGCATCACTGATCATGATTTTTTTTGCGGATTGATTCATAACGTGGCGTTTAAAACCAAGTTCATCGGCAGAAATGGTGGTAAATCCATGACTCTTTTCAGTGAAAGCATCTGTTCCCATGATGGCTAAATCAATGTTTAAATGGTCGATGATTTCGGTTGCGAAATGTCCATAGGTTCTTTTTCCTATATTGAATAATAAACCACCAGCCATAATGATATTTAAATTCATGTTGGCACATTCATAAGCTACAAGAATAGAATTGGTGACAATGGTGATGTCGCTTTTGTTTCGTAAGGCGCTTATGGCCGTTAAAATTGTGCTTCCAGAATCCAAATATACGGTCATGCCATTTTCGATTCGGCTAAATGCTTCTAGGGCTACAATTTTTTTCATTTCCTTATTTTTTTGTGCTTTTAATTCGACAAATGTTTCGACAGAAGAACTTTGAATTTTGGCGTAGCCATGTTCTCGAACTAATATTTTTCTTTCTTGTAGCTCATCTAAATCTTTACGTAGTGTTTCTGGAGTAACAGAAAGTAATTTAGCGAGTTCTGCGACTTTTATTTTTTCTTTTTCTTCAAGAATTTGACGAATTTGAAGTTGTCTTTCTTCTTTTTTCTTTGACATGTTTTCACCTTTTTCCTTTTGAATCCAATTAAATTATAAACGAAATATTTTGAAAACAGAATAAAAAGTGGGAATACAAATAATTTGAAAGTGGGTAATGAATTCAATATTGTTTCTGTGCATAATGAGATTGTCTAAAGAAAGTATGTGATAGATATGGTAGTTCGATTAAATCCGGTTGAATTTGCGAAGGCAATGATGAAAAAGAAGAAACAATTGATTCCCACACCGATTGTTTTAGATAATGGAATTGCCGGTATTGTGTATGGATATTATGAAGGTGAGGATTTTTATTATTTGGATCGACTTGATGTCGATGTTTCTAAAAAAGAAGAATTAAGAAAAATGAATGTAATGGAATTGAGACAAGAAATAGCGTTAAAAATTAAAATTTTTGTAGCCAACTCAAATTGAAATAAAAACTTTTGAATCGTAAATAAAAACTTGGAAAACCAAAAATATAAACTAGACTATTGAGGAGAATCCATAATTCATACATAATGCAAGTGTCAAAGGAGGTATAAGAAATGTGTACTGTCGTCCATCTTGAACCAGAAGATTTCGCAAGAGAATTAGTTCATAATCCAAAAAATGTTTATGCCAGAACGTATGTCCTCGATTGTGGGCTTGCCGTAGTCATTTATATGTGTCAAGATTCGCATTTCCTATACTACTTAGACAGACCGGATTGTTCGAAGGAAAAAAAGGACATGCTGAAATCGATGGATTTTTATGAATTGCATGCCGAAATCTATCGTAAGGTCAATTTAGATAATCGTCTTCGTGAAAGACAAAAAAACCCAAGCTGCTGACTTGGGTTTATTTAATGTATCCAAAGGTAAAGTGTTCGCCTGTTTGTTTATCATTACGATAGCTAAAACATGTATCGAACTCTTTTTTTGTATCATATTTGCTTGAATGAATGTTTTTCTCTGGAATACCTAATTCTTTACACATTTCAATGTTAATACCTTGATTATCAATATAGGCTTTTTCATTTGGCATATAGCGAATGAATGGTGTCGTATCAATGCTGATTTGTTTCATTTGTTCAACAACTTCCATACCTACTTCTAAAGAATCAAATTGAATGCTTGGAGAAAAATATATGTGACAGGATTCAGGGTGAATCAAATCTTTTTCGATTAATTCGCTCAAGCATTTTTTTGTGATTTCTAAAGTGGTTCCTTTCCATCCGGAATGAATGGCGCATATGCATGGTGTTGTTTCATCAACCACGAGAATGCCTAAACAATCCGCGGTAAATACGCCAATTAGAATGTTTGGCTCTGTCGTATATACGGCATCTACATTCATAATGCTTGTATTTTTATCATAAGCACCTTTACCTTTATCATTTGAAGTAACGTGTGCCATATTGTTTGTGTGCTTTTGCCAAGGAAGTGCCCAATGATCTAGAGGCATATTTAATTCTTCAGCTAATCTTTTGCGGTTGATCATAACAGCTTCTGGATTGATACATACATGGAGTGCGGTATTGTTCTTTTCAGGAAGTGTAATATCTTTTAGTGTAGTAGCACCAAATATGTGTTCGTTATTGATATGAATAATTTTATTTGTTTGTATAGACATCTGTAATTTCTCCAATATATACATAGTGCAAATCATCAAGTGGATAATTTCTTTCGTAAATTTCAGGCAATAAGAAATGTTCTTTTTCGAGTTTTCCAACATAGAGCTTCTTACAAATAAAGACTTCTTCAGCTTCTTTAAATGTAGGATTTCCATCAACTATTTCAATGTGGAAGTTCACGTTTGAAATTTTATCTTCATCCTTACCTGATTTTGTACCTAAGTAAGACAGTTCTTTGTGTTTATCATCAAAGAAGGATAGGGTGAACGTCTCACTTTCGTCAACGAATTCTTTTGTGTATCTTTGTGGACGAATAAAGATAATCGCAACATCCTTATTCCATAAGTGACCAAGAGTTCCCCAGGAAGCGGTCATAGTGTTGGTTTTACCGTTTTTTGTAGCACTGATAAGTAGCCAGTCTTTTCCAACCTTATCAAAAGGATTGAAGCTTAGACTATGAATATCAACTTTTTCAAACATATATAATCCCTCCTATATTTTCTGTTTTAAAATCAAATAAACTTCAGCTTTTGTTGCTTCTGGATATGGTTGTACAAATAGAAGTCCAATTCCGCAACAAAGTGCACCTAAAATGATCCACCCTAAAAAAGATAAATCTAGAACGAAGAGGTCTGCCTTTTGTCCTGTTGTCATTTGTTTGGACAAAGAGAATGCTTCTGAAGCAGAAAGATTTGGATTTTCTGCCAATAGATATGGAATCATAGAATATTCGTAAGCTTTAATAACTCCAGGTACTATGAATAAGAATAGCCATAGTAGTGTTTTTAAATCCATCAAAAACATAATTTTTACCACATTTAAATAGTTACCTTTAAAACCACTAAAGATTTCACCAAGGTCAGGATTTTCATCATGGTTCTTAATAAAATATCTATTGTTTCCAACTACAATAACATTACCAATAAAGATTGTATAGAAGATTCCAAGGATACTGGCAACAGAAATAAAGGAATAAAATATATATTGGAAATTAGAGGAATAGAATATGGGTTGAGCATCATAAGAAAGATTGTTTGAAGCAAAATCTTGTATTCTTTCAATAATCGTTGTTTTTTCACCAGTTAATATTCCTGTAAGCAGTGTTACCACAAACATTTTCCAATAGTTGCGTTTCATAATGAGTTTGGCTTGTTCTTTAACTTGTTGTCGATTCCACATATTATTTCACCTTACTTTCTTTATACGTCATTACACTTCTTCCATATATTTTGCCTTAAACGCAATACAACTTATCTCTTTTCCAAACAATCCTTTGGATTCCACACGCCCAAGCCCATATGCCCAGAATGTAACAGTTTGACCTTCTTTAAAATCAAATTCTTTATTGTAATCAAGCACACAAACATAAGACTTATCATCAAAGATATTGATCATGTATCCTCTAAAATCTTTATCATCTACACGAGCTATGATTTTTCCTGTATATGTCAATTTCTTTCCATACCACTTAGAATGTGTAACCTCTAAATCCGATTGATCCGGTGATTGTGACTCTGCCTTAAAGGATGCTTCATCCACTTCACTGCACTCCACTGAAATCGTACTTTCTAAGCCCTGATATTCAACAGTAACCTCTGAAGTCTTTCCTGCTTCTAATGTGACAGGCTCTTTGATAGTCCATCCTTCCGTAATGAATTCTTTTGTACCATCCTCATAATAGGCCCATACACCAATCTTCGACTTATTATCAATTGTTTCATTTGCTTCTGCAAAACCCGTATATAAGGCTGTCATATTCTCTAGCTTTTCCTGACTAGCCTCTACTTTTTCATTATTTGGTGTTATATTCGAACATCCACAAACCAAGAATACACTTAGCAATGCCGCTGCATACTTTTTCATAGGTCCACCTCCTTTTTTCTATATGAATATTTTTGTTATTCAACATCTTTAATTTGCTTGATTGTTTTAGCATCTATGCTATAAATTACATCTGCAAAGTCTTTGTGTTCATTCGAATGACTTGTATATATTAAATAATGATTCTCTTTTTTGATAAAATCATTCAGGTAATTTTGCATGATTTGTTTAGCTTGTTTATCTAAAGCATCAAAAGGCTCATCTAATATTAGAATATTTGGACTTTCCATTATTGCTTGGATAATCCTAAGCTTTTGCTTCATACCTAAAGAATAATACTTATATTTTTTATTAATATCTTCCTCTAATCCGAATAATTTGCAAAATTGATAGATTTCATTTTTTGTCACTATCTTTTTTATTTTAGCGATTTCCAATAAATTATCCATTCCAGATAAATTGTTAAAAAAATCTGGTGAATTTATACAGATTCCTGCATTTTGTATAAAGTCATAGTCCTGTCCGATAACATAATCATCTACCGTAACCATACCCGTATCTGGTTTACTAAATCCGCATATAAGCTTTAATAAAACGCTTTTCCCTGATCCGTTCACTCCTTCAATGAAGTTCCACTTATTTGGCATAAAAGTAATATTTACATCTTCAAAAATCGTTATGCCTTTATAAGATTTCGAAACACCTTTTAAACTAATCATAAATAATCCTCGCTTTGATTTATATAAATTTTTCTGATGAGACAATAGGATAAAACTGACATCACAATTATTATGCAAAAATATATTCCTTCAAAAACGCTATTCGAACTCATCGTAACTAAATTTGTTTTAGAATAGTTATCAAAAAATGCCATCAATATCAGCAACAGAAATTGTAGATATACAAAAAACTCTTTCTTGTATAATATCTGAAAAATCGTTCGCAAAAAGATAATCTCAAACAGTAGTGAAAAGAAACGGATAAGATATATATAAATCATAAATAAGTTTGAAATATCACAATGCTCAATAACACAAATGAAACCTATAAAAATACAAATCGAAAACCAAGTAAAGAAGCATTTTTTAGCCAAGTCAATTGTGATACTATTTAAAAATGATACTTTTGACATTCGATATTGCCAAAAATTATATTCGCTATAGTGAAAATTTTTATTATCTTCTATAATCCATAGTATTACTATTACAAAAAGTATAAAACCAATCATAGAAATCATATTTGGATATATAAACCCATAATCAGAACTATAATTCTTGTCCATTAGTACAATTCGAATGGCACTAAATAAAGAATCCGTTTTCTTTATCGGTGCATACTCTATCGTTACCATTTTAAGATTTCTTAAAAACACAGACACTGAAATAAGTGTTAACACAAAAATCAAAAGTAAATACCTACTTAATAGCTTACTAATTCTTTTTAGTTTATTTAGCATAACAATCACACTTCTTACTCTTTAATGTAACAACAATTATGCATATAACATAAATCACAATTGTAAATAACATCAGAAGCAAACTACTGTATCCACTAATTGCACCATTGACCATAATAGCTATAGGATCAACATAAATAAATGCCATATTCCAGGTAATCAAAAATTGAGCAACAAAACTAACACCGTAATAAAAAACTAAAGGCAATATAACAATATCAACCTTTCTCTTGAACGTATATGCAATCGTAGTCCCTAAAAACGCATATACATAAGGAACAAAGAAAAAACGAATTGTTCCTTCCACCAAGTAATACCATCTTTGATGATCTATATATAGATTCTTTCCAAAAACATCAGATAAAAAATATTTTGTTAATTCGCCTGAATTGGCTGGATTAATAACAATTCCAACAAATAGCCATAAAATTAAATAGGATAAATAAATTGAAAGAGCACATCTTAAACATTCCTTATTCATTTCACTCAATGTAAAACGAACATAATCTTTCTATACGTATTTAAAGAAAATATTGTATCTAAATATGTACGAAAGTTTAACCCAGAAAACAAGCATAACAATGGAACAAGATAGCCATACGCCATTGTTCCATGATCTATGAAATACGCAAAATTTCCTTTTACAGAATCAAAATAATGTATTGTTAATGACACTAATCCATTAACTTCTTCACAACTTCCACCATAAGCAACGCACGCTTCTCTATAAGCCTGCAAATATTGTTCTTTACCTGAAAAATATTTTGACAACACCATAAAATATGTAGTCCCTTGATAAATCAAGAAAAACAAAGAGATAATCACACAAACACCACATAATATAAAATATCTTTTTTTCATGAAATATATCCATATTTACTTTTATAGCCGTAAACAATTATCCTTTCTTTTGAAACTAAAATTATTATTTATCATCTGCACCTATAATGTTGTGTATAATCATAAAATTCTATTTTCATGGAATATTAAAACCACTTCGACTTATATTATCTTGCAGTTTTGGAAACTTATTATCCTATAACCCTACTTTGCGTCTGGATATGTGTCTTCAAATCTATCAGCATATCTATTGTGCTTTTTATACTTGAAGAACATGGTAACCAAGAAAACAACAGCTACTACGCCTAATGCGTAAACTAACCAATCTAATGTCATCTTACTATGTCCTCCTTTTCTAATTTCATATTACCATACCTGTAACCGTTTTCATACTACTTTTATTTCATTTTCAATCGAACGTATCATTTGTTATTTTTTATATGTAATATAACTTACTTAGTAAATAATTCTATCTAATATACTAAGTTTATATGTTTTAAACAATACTTTCTCAAGGTATAAATCAGTATCATATTCCCTGAAACAATCTATAATTTTAGAGTTTCACTTAAAGAATATTACAGGGAAAAGCAACTATATTGAAAGCACGAATCGAATATACATGGACCCAATAATATTTCACCTAATCATGAGCATTGCATTCGCTAAAAAGTATGATATAATTCAGGTAGTACATAAAGATGTTCAATAACTGAACATGAGAAAAGAGAGGATTCCCGTCCTCTCTTTTTTTCACTTCTGCAATGTTTTGTCTTGGTTATGTTACTTCTTTAGTTCTCGAATAATTAGTAGCAAAACTACTAATGTTAAAAATTCTGAGTACATAAAGATAAAACAATAACCAAGCATTACAAAAGCGTTCTCTTTGAAGGTCTGAATTCATAAAGCCAACCTCCAGTCGAAATTATAACATAATCTGGTATCTTAAACCCCTTTCTGTCAGCTTTTTGAAAAGAAAAAGTGAAGGATGCTGCCGAATCCGAGGCACGTAACGTTACATCCTATATTACAAGTCTTATCTTAAAAGACTTAAAAGAAAAAGAATTATTATAAAGGAGCTGTAACGGATAAAGAAGTTTCAGCTCCTTATTTAGTAGCTTACTTTTATATTATATCAAAAATATAACATTTATATAATCTTATATTCCATCTATTTAAAAGTTAAAATATTAATATAGAAACAATAATTCAGGAGATGTGATAACCATGGGAAAATATAAATTTAATCAAAAAGAATAATATTCAAATAGAAAGAAGGTGTTTTTATGAAAAAAATATCATTAATTCTATTAATTCCATTTGGAAGCTTAATAGGAATAAGTATTCTTTTTAATGTTTATAACGATTATTTAAAGATGGCTGCCTCTCAATATAACTATGATTATTTATATATTTGCTTATTTAGACTGTTAGAGGCATTGATATTATTTATATCGATATTAGTTTATATGAAAGATATTCAGAAAGAAGATAATAAATTAATTTATTTAATAGAAGGGGTTCAAATAATATCATTTATAATGATTATAATCATATCATCTTTCATGGTAAATATTTATATACTGACATTTCCATTACTGAATTATCTGTTTTTATGGATATTAGTTATTGCATATCGAATTTATAAACAAACTTCTAATAAATTAAAAAAAAAGATACTTTAGGATAAAAATCTTGAAGTATTTTTTGTTATAAGTCACATTTAATAAAACGTGATATAGATATCATTAATGTCCAATAGGCTTGTACAATTTACCTGTAAGTGAGGTAATGAAACATGTGTACAAAATTTAATTTAAAAATAGATGAATCTACTGAGTTGCTAGATACAAAAACATTTGATGACTACTATACAAATGAATTGCTACTATTATCCGATACTATTAAACAATCATGCTTTGAAATTCTATTCAATTCTCATATTGAGTGCTGATTCACCTATATTTAACAACTTTCTGGATATTCCTTTGTTGTTTTTAGAATTTCTAATCCAAGATCATTTATAGAGTCATTTGAAATATAGTTAACATTTGGAAGTGTTTCGAAAAGATATTTTCTGTTGCCTTAAGCTCAGGTTTAACATCAGATACATTAAATATTCCTACTGGACTAGTGATAGTGATTAGCATTACATTCGCTAAAAAGTATGCTACAATTCAATTAGGCAAAAGCTAAGAATAACTGCCCTATAAAAGGAATTTGAATTGACCATCAAATTCCTTCTATATTAAAACATGCAAAACAAGTACCACCTGTAAAGAGCGATACTTGTTTTTCACACTGTGCAGAACATTTTTGTGTTAGCGTAAACGCAAGAACATCATAAGGATTTTTTCCTTTAATCTTTATGTTTTGTGACATATATACCTCCAACTCTCTTACCACACAAAATTACTAAAATTATAATAATAATTATGATAGAATATACGATTGACGGAGTTATAGTATAAACCCATTTAAATGTTTCAAAGTCCAGTTTAATACTTTCTAAAGACTTGTGTGCTATTGGAATTCCAGAAATATATCTAACAGTTACTGTTGCCAAACTATTGGCATCACATGGATTTGTTAATCCAAATGTAAAAATATTTAGCACGTCAAATATAATAAAAAACACTAATTGAAAAGCTGTTGCATCTAAAGCCTTTTTGAAGATTATACTCATTAAGCATGCGAACGTTATCGTAAACAATAATGCTGCTGCAATTGAACACACTATCAGTATTAAATAATCTAAATCTGTAAAATGAATAGAAATTGCATATCCGATAATAAATGCTGTCGTAATTATTAATGTATATGCATATAAAATTAGCGATTTAAACAAAATCTGTACAGCCAATGAATATCCTAATTGTGAAATATACTTATCCGTTCCTTTTATAGAATCCTCTGTAAATAAATAAATATAGACAAAGCCTAAGAAAATAAAACTAAATTGAGTGTAAGCTTGGAATATATTTAACATTTTTACCTTGCTCGTTAAATTTTCATTAAACGCATTTCCTGTAATAATACCAACCAAACCAATTGAAATAATAATTAATGGTAAAATGATATGAATTTTTTTATACTTCATTCTTTTTATCTCAAATTTAAATAATCTACTCATAAGAATCAGCTCCAAACGTAATTAAATCTTTAAACCTATTATAAATTAATTCTTCATTTTGAATTTTTCTTATGGTTTTGAATTTTGGTATAAAACAATAAACTTCCCCATTTAATTTAATTATTTCATTAAGATTATGCGAGACATAAAAAACAACGATATCTTTTTGCGAAACAGAGATTAAAGCATCTAATAAAAATTGTCTATTTGTAATATCTAAAGCATTAGAAGCTTCATCTAACAATAAATATTTTTTATGTAGTGCCAAGCTTGAAAAAATTTCAACTACTTTCTTTTCTCCACTACTAAGTTTCTTTACAGTTTGTCTTTCAAGTTTCTCTACAAACCGATAAATATTACCATATTTATTCTTAACATAGTTACAATTTTCATTTCCAAGTAATAACATTATGTCTTTCACTTTTACTTCTTCAGGTATTGAAATGTAATTTGAAACCATAAAGTTCATATTTAGTAATTCACTTGGAACAACACCTCTCATTGGATTAATTATTCCAGCTAGTGTTTTAAGTAACGTAGATTTTCCACAGCCATTATCTCCTACAAAAGATATTATCCCATGATCAGGCACACTAATCGAAACGTCTGAATAAAGTAAATTTGAAGGATAACCAATATCTAAAGTAATTTCCATTTAACGTCACCTCTTTTTCCTATCTATAAATTAACACAAAAAAACAAGGACTGTTTAATCCTTGTATAAAGTGGCGTATTTTATGGATGAAATGGAATAATTATTAACACAGAAAACATATTATCCGTTATGTCCATTCTTATTTCTCCTTGATATTTACTTACCACAGATTTCACACTTTTAATTCCTAAGCCACTATGACCTTCCTTAGTAGACATAAGTTCTTCTTTATTGTATCTAATTTCATTATTAAAGGCGTTTTTGATTTTTATCACAAGATTATTTTTAACTTCTTTTATTCGAAGAATTATTTGCCTTTCTTCAGAAATATTAGTATTCACTGCATCAATAGAATTATCAATAAGATTAGATAGTATAGTAACTAAGTCATAATCAGAAAGAATTTCTATATTTGTGTCATCACATTTCACACTCAATTCAATACCATTTCTCTTCGCTTGATCAAGCTTATCGTTTATTAAAGCTTCTAGGATTTTATTTTCTGAATAAAAACGTATATTATCTTTATCAATATGAGACATAATATCATTCACATATACACTCATGCATTCCGGCAAACTATCTCTAATTACAGACAAATGATTTTTTAAATCATGACGAAAAATACTATTTTCTTGATCTTGATTTTTAACATTTTCATAATATTTCATCAATAAATCAGATTTTTGATTCACAATTCTCATTTCTTTTTCTAAAAGATTATTATTTGCTTTTGTTTGTGCACTATAGACCAAAAATAAATCCAAAAGTAAAATAAATAAAATGACAAAACACACAAAAAATTGAAATAATAAATCTTTAAAATATAATAAAAAGGATATTAAAATAAGACATAAAAGCCAAGAAAAGACTAATGAACCTACGTAAATAATCAATTCTTTTTTGGCAAGATTTTTATAGGAAATCCCAATCAACTTTGCGTTTAAAAAACTATACAAAATAATAATAATTAATGTAGTTAACAAAATAGAGAAATAACTTAATTCTAATACAGAATTTCTTTGCATGTCAAAAAAGCGAATAATAAGATTGGTGAATATTGATGCAAATAAATCAGAAAACATAAGTATAAAGAAAAATACGACTTGAGTAATATATTCGCTTTTTTCTTCAAAATGATAGAAAATACGAACAAATAAAAAGCTAAGCAAACTTGTAAAGATATAACTGCAGTATCCAAAATTAGAATAAACAAAAACATACATCAAGGCGAGTAAACAAACTGTCAATATTTTCTGAAACTGAGACAATCGCACGATGTATCGAGAATCATAGAAATGAAAATATAGATAATTCAAAATCATTCCATTAAACAGTAGCAGTATATCAACAAAAAATTTTTGATATGTCATAAATCTATTGATCCATTTCTCTTGATATCGCATTTAAATATGCGTCTTTGATTTGTTTCTTTTTCAATTTAGAAATGGGTATAATTATATCTTTTTCTAAAATTAAATCGTTCAAATGGATATTTTGAATATAGTCTATATTGACTAAAAAAGCTTTATGTGGACTAATAAAATGGTACTGTTTAAATCTTTCTTCCAATTTATAGATGGTATCATAAAATTGATAGATACTATCGCTATTTGTGTACAGATTTATTTTACGTTCACTATATTCAAAATACATGATATCATTTACCTTTAATTTTACTAAACCATGGTTTGTTTGAAAATATTCATAGATATCTGTCTGACTATTTTGTAATAGTATAGTCATATCATCTAAAGTTTTAAATAACATTGTTTTATCCAGTGGTTTATCAAGATAATCAAATACATGCAATCTGTAGGCTACATTTTTATATTTAGGAAATCCAGAAACTATTATTATATATGTGTCTAAGTCGTAGTTACGAATCATAGTCGCAATCTCTATACCATTCAAGTTGATCATTTCAATATCTAAAAAAATACAGTCATATTTAACTTTTGATTTAATAAAATCCTCTCCGGAATTAAAAATAGATATTTCCACCTTGTTTTCTCCATAATATTCAATAATATATGATTTAATCTTATTGCAAAATTGAATATCATCATCACAAATTGCGAATTTATACTGCTTTATCATTTATAACACCTACTTTACATCATTATATCAGATTTGAAATCAACCTTTTACAAAATTGTGTATAACACTTTTCAAAAAGATAAACAGCAAGAAAAAGCATCCAAGATTCCGTTGTTTTAAGATAGAAGCGGACATCATTATATATATAAGCAGTAAACATATGTAAATTTCTACTATAATGTTATGTAAACCTATAGGCGTATAATTCTATCGCATGAATTTACAAAGGTCATGTCGAGAGTCACTATAATTAATGCTTTTCCAAATTCATTTAATTCTCTTAATATTTTAAAAACTATATCTTTATTTCTATCTTTTTTTATTTACGTCCAATCCCTTCTAAAAATACTGCAACAAAAAGATAGGAAATTAAACTGGTTCAAAAGTCAAGGACAAATATCTGACAGTTCTTACTAAATGAGTGT
>OHEM01000086.1_pt1 | contig 48568 bp, 46 predicted proteins | sample 1567281 | NCBI WGS metagenome assembly OHEM01 (sample SAMEA3879537, study PRJEB24766) | human gut metagenome | biome: human-associated habitat; feature: feces | place: USA | collected 1985/1987
GCACACTGCGCCGGGGCCCGCCCGCCGGATGGCATCGTACCTATACAATTTTGCGAAGCCCCGGCACACGGCGCATCAGCCATGCGGCGCCCAGCGCCAGCGCGAATACCGCCAGCTCCCAGACCAGCGCCGCCGCGAGCGGAGGCAGCGCGCCGCACAGCGGCAGGAACAGCCGCTCCTGCGTCTGGGCAATCAGCCAGTCCTGCGCCAGATAGATGCCGAAAGCGCAGCCCCCCAGCTCCGTCAGGGCGCGCCCGTGGCGCTGCGGCCAGCGCGCGCCGCGCATAAGCGCCATGGCCGAAGCGGCGCTCATGGCCGTGAGCAGCGAGGGATGCATGCGGTCATCCATGAACCAGTATTTTTCACCGGGAGCGACGCGGCCATATTCCACAAAGGTGAGCAGCACGCTGGCCAGGAGCGAGGCAGCCAGCACAGCCCAGGCCAGACGCATGCGCCCGCGCGTGGGCGAAAAGAAACGGCGCAGCCAGTATCCGGCAAAAAACAGCCCCACATATACGGTAAACAGCGGCGCATCCAGATAGGCAGGCGGGGAGATGGCCGGCACATAATGCGCGGCCAGCGGCCACAGCCCGTCCCAGAGAAGGCATATTCCCGCCAGAGCGGCGACGCCGCGCCCACTCAGGGCGGAGGCCAGCCGCTGCAGGAAGGGCAGCATTGCCAGAAGGGCCAGGTAGAATGTGAGATACCAGAACGAATCGGTGATCTGCTGCGTCCATACCAGGCGCAAAAATGTTCCCAGATCGGCCATGCGCGGCCACAGGCCCCAGTACACCCAGGCGTCATAGAGGTAGTACGCATAGGAGAACAGCAGCAGCGCGCCCAGGATGCGCGCCATGCGTCCAAGTACCCTGCGGGGACTGTCCCTGCGGGGCAGCAGACACGCGCCGGAGACCATCACAAACAGCGGCACCGCCATTTTGCTCACATAGTACCAGCCCACCGACAGCCACCACTGCGCATCCTGCGGCATGAGGGCCTGAAACACCTTGCTGTTGGTGTGGTTGACGATCACCCCGAAGGCGGCCAGCACGCGCAGCGCATCCAGCCAGCCCTCGCGCCGGGAGGCCCCGGCCCTGGCGGCGGAGGTCATGCCTCCGCTCCGTCCGCGTGCGCGTCCAGCCAGCGGTCCAGCCGTTCAATGCTGGCGGATACCGCCTGCGGCGCGGGGCCGCCCTCCAGGGAGCGGCGCTCCACGCACGCCTCCAACGAAATAGCCTGGTATACATCCTCGTCAAAAGCAGGATGCGCGGCGCGCAGCTCCTCCAGCGACAGGTCCTCCAGCGCGCGTCCCTCATGCACGCACTTGCCCACCAGCGAACCGCTCACGTGGTGCGCGTCGCGGAAGGGCACGCCCTTGCCCACCAGATAGTCCGCCAGGTCGGTGGCGTTGGTGAAGCCCAGCCCCGCGCTTCTGCGCATCACGTCGGCACGGAAGGTGGTGGTGCGCAGCATCTCGGTAAAGGTGGGCAGACATTTGCAAAGCGTATCGTAGGCGTCGAAGAAGGCCTCCTTGTCCTCCTGCATGTCCTTGTTGTAGGCCAGGGGCAGGCCCTTCATCACGGTGAGCAGCGCCATCAAATCGCCGTAGACGCGGCCGGTCTTGCCGCGGGTGAGCTCGCAGGCGTCGGGGTTCTTCTTCTGAGGCATGATGCTGGAGCCCGTGGCGAAGCTGTCGTCCATCACGGCGGTGGAAAACTCGTTGGTGCTCCACAGGATCAGCTCCTCGCAGAAACGGCTGAGGTGCATCATCAGGATGCTGGCCGCCGAGAGGAAGGAGAGAAGGAAGTCTCGATCGCTCACACCATCCAGCGCGTTGTCCGTCAGGCGGGAGAAGCCCAGCAGCTCCCGCACGCGGTCGCGGTTGAGCGGATAGGTGGTGCCCGCCAGCGCGCCGGAGCCCAGGGGCATGGCGTCGGCCTCGTCATAGGCGTGCTCAAAGCGCGTTACATCGCGCATGAACATCTGCGCGTAGGCCATCAGGTGAAACGCCAGCGTGATGGGCTGCGCCTTTTGCAGGTGCGTGTAGCCGGGCATGACGGTGTTCAGGTGCTCCTTGGCGAGGGTGCTGAGCAGCGAAAGCAGCGATAGCAGCAGCTCCCGAACGTGCCGGCAGGCCCCACGCGCATACATGCGCACGTCCAGAGCCACCTGATCGTTGCGGCTGCGGCCGGTGTGCAGGCGCTTGCCGGCCTCGCCGATGCGGTCGGTCAAAAGGGCTTCCACAAACATGTGCACATCCTCCGCGCCCATGTCGATGGTCAGCGTGCCGGCGTGGTAGTCGTCCAGAATCCCCCGAAGCCCTTCCACGATGCGCTTAGCGTCCTCGCGCGGGATGATGCCCTGCTCGCCCAGCATGGTGGCATGGGCGATGGAGCCGGTCACGTCGCATTCCAGCAGGCGCTGGTCAAAGGGAATCGAGGATTGAAAATCGTCCAGAAGGGCGCTGGTGGGTTTCTCAAAGCGCCCGGCCCATAGTTTCGCCATATGCATCCATCCTGTTCCCGCGCCGGGGGCGCGTTTTTCTTTGGCTTACGCAGATACGGTCTGAGCGGACCGGCGCAATTCGATCTCCTGCACGTGCCGCCCGTCGGTCTTGAGCACCGTGGCATGCCACGGGCCGCAGTCGAATCCGTCGCCGGGCTGGGGCACGCGCTCGGTCATCTCCATCACCCAGCCGCCCACGGTGCTGGCCTCGGTGCTGCAGTCCAGCCCCAGCTTTTCAAACAGCTCCTCCGGGTCGGCGGAGCCCAGAACGCGGCAGGTATTGTCATTGAGAAAGCGGAAGGGCTCCTCGACCTCGTCGTGCTCATCCCAGATTTCGCCCACGAGCTCTTCCAGAATATCCTCCATCGTCACGATGCCCACCGTGCCGCCGTATTCGTCGGCCACCACGGCCATCTGCGACTGGGTGCGCTGAAGCAGGCGCAGGGTATCGCTGATTTTGGCCCCCGGCGGCACATAGACGGGCTTTTTCATGATGCTGGAGAGCGAAAAGTCGCCGCCGTGGCGCACACGGTTATAAAAATCCTTCTGGTGAACGACACCCACGATGTGGTCCAGCGTATCCTCGTAGACGGGCAGGCGCGAATAGCCGGAGGCTTCAAAACGGTCCGCCGTTTCCTGAGGGGTGCTCTCAAGCGGCACGCCGTCCACCCGCACGCGCGGGGTGAGGATGTCGCTGACGTCTAGGTCGTGAAACTCGATGGCGCTTTTGAGCAGCTCGCTCTCGTCGGCGTTCATGCCGCCCTCCTGCTTGGCTTCTTCCACCAGGGTAAGCAGCTCGTCCTGGGTGATGGCGTGGTCATCGTCCATGCGCAGCAGGCGGCTGAGAAACTGCTTCCACTTGGTAAAGAGCCAGTTAACCGGCTTGAGCACCGTCACAAACACCCGGATGAGCGGATACACCGCCATGGCAAAGCGCTCCGGCACCTCCTTGGCCAGGCTCTTGGGCGAGATTTCGCCGAAGATCAGCACAAACACGGTCACAACGGCCGTGGATACGCCCACGCCCGCGTCGCCCAGCCAGCGCACGAACATCACCGCGCCCACCGAGGCCAGGGCGATATTGACGATATTGTTGCCCACGAGAATGGTGGAAAGCAGCTCGTCATACCGGTCCGCCAGGGCCAGGGTGTCGGCTGCGCGCTTCTGCCCGCGGTCTGCCAGGCTTTTGAGCCGGGCGCGGTTGAAGGACGAATAGGCCGTCTCGGTGGCGGAGAAGAACGCGGAAAGCGTTACCAGCACCAGCATCAGCAACAGTTCCGTGGTGGTTCCCTGCATGGTTTTCCTCCTTAAAATGCAGACTGGAAGCAGGCCCGTACGCCCTTGCCGGGCCGTGCGGATGCCATGCTTCCAGTTACGCGCTTTTTCCAAAAAGCGAAACGCAAACAGGCGGCCACGTTGATGGCCGCCCCACGGGAGTGCGGGCGCAAACCGGGCTCCCCGCGCCTTCGCGCCGGGGCCGTTCGGGTACCAGGATCGCCGTCCACGGCGATATCACACTCCTTTGAATCTTCCTTGTGGAATGGCAAGAGTGTATCACATGCGCAGCCGAATGTCAAATCCGGCAGGGGAGCGGCTTGAAACCTTTCATCGAACCTGATACAATGCTGGGACAAGGGAGGCGGAAACGATGCACGATTTTGCGGAAATGGTCCACCGGCAGCGGTCGTATTTTCTCAGTCAGGCCACAAAGCCGTACGAATTTCGCATGGAGAAGCTGCGCGCGCTGTCGGACTGGATCGACGCCAACGAAAGCGCTGTGCTGGACGCGCTTGCCAGGGACCTGGGGAAGTGCGCCTTTGAGGGCTATCTGACCGAGGTGGGCATGGTGCGCCAGGAGCTCAAGGACGCCATGCGCCATCTGGCCCGGTGGATGCGGCCCCGGCGGGCGCGCACGGCAGTGGGACAGTTTCCTGGCAGGTGCCGCATCTACAGCGAGCCCTACGGCGTGGCGCTGATCATGTCGCCGTGGAACTATCCCTTTCAGCTGACGGTGGCGCCGCTGATCGGTGCCATTGCGGCGGGAAACTGCGCTGTGGTCAAGCCGTCGGAATACTCTGCGGCCACCTCGGCGCTGCTTCGCCGGATGGCGCAGGAGCTCTTTGCGCCGGAGTATGTGACGGTGGTGGAGGGCGGACGCGCGGAAAACGCCGGCCTGCTGGAGGAGACGTTTGACTTTATTTTCTTCACCGGCAGCCCGCATGTGGGGCGGCTGGTGATGGAAAAGGCATCCGCGCATCTGACGCCGGTGAGCCTGGAGCTGGGCGGAAAAAGCCCCGTCATTGTGGATGAGACGGCGGATATCGCGCTCACCGCCCGGCGGCTGGTGTGGGGCAAGCTGCTCAACGCGGGGCAAACCTGCGTGGCTCCGGACTATGTGTTGGTGCACCACAGCCGGGAGCAGGCGCTGGTGGAAGCGCTGATCGGGGAAATCCGCGCCCGGTACACCAGCGCGCCGCTGATGAATGAAGAGTGGCCGCACATCATCAACCGCAAGCACTTCGACCGGCTGGTGAGGCTGCTGGGCAGCGGGGCCATCAGCCACGGCGGACAGATCGACCCGCAGACGCTGCGCATATCGCCCACGATCCTGACTGACGTGGACTGGGACAGCCCCGTGATGCAGGAGGAGATCTTCGGACCCATTCTGCCGGTGCTGACCTACCGGAGTCTCGACGAGGCCATCGCCCGCATTCAGGCGCGGCCCAAACCGCTGGCCCTGTACCTGTTTACCCGGGACGCGGCCACGGAGAAACGCGTGCTTGGCGAGGTGAGCTTTGGCGGCGGCTGCATCAACGACACGGTGCTGCACCTGGCTACCTCCCACATGCCCTTCGGAGGCGTGGGGGAGAGCGGCATGGGCGGCTACCACGGCAAGTACAGCTTCGATACCTTTTCCCATCAGAAGAGCGTGCTCAAGCGCCTGGCCCGTCCGGACGTGGCGCTGCGCTATGCGCCCTATGGACAGAAGCTCAGGCAGCTCAAACGGCTGATGTAACGTATGCAAACCGAAAGGCGGCGAAGCCGCGGAACGATGCGTCCGCGGCTTCGCCGCCTTTTTGAAAAGCCCTGCCGTCAGCCGGGCAGCTCCTGCCCCCAGTCGGTCAGCTGCTCGATGCGCGTGCCCTCGCTTCCGGTGGCGGGGTCATAGGCAAATTCGTGCAGCTGCTTGCAGGGGAAGCGGTCGCACTGGCCGCAGTGGACCTTGCCCTTGCTTTCGCAGCAGTTTTTGATGGGACAGCTTTTGCCCCAGTAGGGCTTTTTGATCTTGAGGCAGCCCGGACACTTCATGATATCGCGGTACTTGCATTCGCTGCACAGAAGGCCGCAGCGGGATTCAATCATCGCAGGTTCCCTCCTTTGGACAGATGGCCGGTGTGCGGAGTATAACAGAGTTTCGCAAAGGTGTCAACCGCGCGCGGTTACTGCTCAAACTGGCTGCGGTACAGCCGCGCGTAGAAACCTCCGCGGGCGAGCAGTTCCTCGTGCGTGCCCTGCTCGATCACGTCGCCCTGGTTCATCACCAGAATCACGTCCGCGGTCTGAATGGTGGACAGGCGGTGCGCCACGATGAAGCTGGTGCGGCCGGTCATCAGCTTTTCAAACGCGCGCTGGATGTGCTGCTCGGTGCGGGTGTCGATGGAGGAGGTGGCCTCGTCCAAAATCAGCATGGGAGGCAGGCACAGCATCACGCGCGTGATGCACAGGAGCTGTTTCTGCCCCTGGCTGAGGCTCCCGCCGTCCTCAGTGATGACGGTGTCATAGCCCTCCGGCAGGCGCTTGATGAAGCTGTGAGCATGCGTGGCCCTGGCGGCGGCGATCATCTCGTCGTCGGTGGCGTCCTCGCGGCCCATTTTGATGTTGTCGCGGATGGTGCCGGCCTTGAGCCAGGTATCCTGCAAGACCATGCCGTAGGCGCTGCGCAGGCTCTTTCGGGTCACGTCCGCGACGCACTGGCCGCTGACCTCGATGCGGCCCTCATTGACGTCATAGAAGCGCATGAGCAGGTTGATCAGCGTGGTTTTGCCGCAGCCCGTGGGGCCTACGATGGCGATGCGCTGGCCCGGCGAGACAGCCAGGTTCAGGTGGCGGATGAGCTTGCGGTCCGGCGTGTAGGAAAAGCTCACGTCCCGGATGGCTACGGAGCCGTCCACATGCGAAAGTTCCGCGGGCGCGTCGGGCGTCTCGGCCGGCTGGGCGATCAGGTCCAGCACGCGCGCAGCGCAGGCCAGCGCGCCCTGGAGCTCCGTGACCACGCCGGAAATTTCGTTGAAGGGTTTGGTATACTGATTGGCGTAGCTCAGAAACGCCGACAGCTGGCCCACCGTGATGCCGCCGGTGGTCACCGCCACCAGCGCGCCCGCCACACCTACGCAGGCGTATACCAGCGCGTTGACGAAGCGGGTCACCGGATTGGTCAGGGAGGAGTAGAAGATGGCGCGCAGACTGCACTTTTCCAGCCGCTCGTTCACCTCGTCAAAGCGGCGCTGGGTCTCATCCTCCATGGAGAAGGCGCGCACCACCTTCTGATGGGTCACCATCTCGTCGATGAGCGCGGTCTGCTCGCCGCGCGTACGGGTTTGCAGCGTGAACATCTTGAACGTGCGGCGGGCGATAAAGGCCGCCGCCAGCAGGCTCAGCGGCGTGATGACCACCACCGCCGCCGCGATGACGGCATTGACCGAAAACATGAAAAACAGGGTGCCCACGATGGTCAGAACGCCCGTGAACAGCTGCGTGAAGCCCATCAGCAGGCCGTCGGCGAACTGGTCCACATCCGCGATGACGCGGCTGACCACGTCGCCCGTGGGCTGCCGGTCCAGATAGGACAGGGGCAGGCGCTGGATATGGGCAAAGGCGTCATGGCGGATGTCCCGCACGGTGCAGTAGGTCAGGCGGTTATTGCACAGGCCCATCAGCCACTGGGCCAGGGCCGTCAGGGCTACCAGCGCCAGGATGCCGGCCAGAATGGGCCACAGCGCCGCAAAATCCACCGCGCCGGGCCCCAGCAGCAAGTCCACCGCGTTGCCGGTGAGAATGGGCACATACAGCGTGCTGGCCACGGTGATGACGCACAGCGCCAGCGAGGCCACAAGGTATCCGCGGTAACGCCCCACATAGCCCAGCACGCCCCGAAGCGTGTCCTTACGGGATGACGTCGTTTTCATCACACGGCCTCCTTGGGGTACTGAGAAAAGTAGATTTCCTGATAGACGGGACAGGTTTTGAGCAGCTCGTCATGCGTGCCCAGGCCGGCCAGCTCGCCGTCGTCCAGCACCAGAATCACGTCCGCGTGGCGGATGGAGCTGGCCCGCTGCGACACGATGAACACCGTCACCGGCCAGTCCAGCGCGCGCAGCGATTTGCGCAGCGCCGCGTCGGTGGCGTAGTCCAGGGCAGAGGCGCTGTCATCGAGAATGAGGATCTCGGGCCGGCGCACCAGCGCACGGGCGATGGTCAGGCGCTGGCGCTGTCCGCCGGAGAGATTGCGTCCGCCCTGTTCCACCATTTCGTCCAGACCGCCGGGCTTGGCGCGCACCACCTCGGCGGCCTGCGCGGCCTCCAGCGCGCGCCAAAGGTCCTCGTCCGTGGCGGAGAGATCCCCCCAGCGCAGGTTGTCTCGGATGGTTCCCTCAAACAGCACCGCCTTTTGCGGCACCACGGCGATTTTCTGCCGGAGGGCTTCGGCGCTCTGCTCCCTGACATCCACGCCGTCCACCAGCACGCGCCCCGCCGAAACGTCGTAAAAGCGGGGTATCAGGTTGACCAGCGTGGTTTTGCCCGAACCCGTGCCGCCGATGATGCCCACGGTCTCCCCGTGACCCGCCGCAAAGCTGATATGCGACAGCGAATCCGCGCCCGCGCCCTGATAGCGGGCCGATACGTCCTCAAAGCGCACACAGGTTTTCGCGCTTTGGTCGGCGGCGGTGGGGGAGGCGCGCGTGGCAAGCACGCTTTCAATACGGCCCGCACACGCGATGGATTTGGTAATGGTCACGATCAGGTTTGCGAACTTGACCAGCTCCACCAGAATCTGCGAAAGATAGTTGACCAGCGCCACCACCGCGCCCTGCGTGAGCAGCCCGGCCTGCACCTCAATCGCGCCGCTCCACAGAAGCGCCGCCAGCGCGCCGTTGACCAGCACATAGGTCAACGGGTTCATCAGCGCCGACAGGGCCCCCACGCGGCGTTGCATGCGGCACAGGAGCTGGTTGTCCCCGTCAAAGGTGGCCTGCTCGCTGTCCTGCTTGCCAAAGGCGCGCAGCACGCGCACGCCGGTCAGGTTTTCGCGGGTATGGACAAGCACCCGGTCCAGCTGGCCCTGGACCTTGCGGTGGCCGGGCAGCGTGAGGCGCATGATGCCCGCCACCGCAAGCGCAAGCAGCGGGATCAGCGCCAGGAAGATCAGCGCGGTCCGGGCGTCCACGGTGAAGGCCATCACCATTGCGCCCAGCACCACGAAGGGCGAGCGCAAAAGCAGGCGCAGCGTCATGTTCACGCCCGTCTGCACCTGGTTCATGTCGGTGGTCATGCGGTTGATGAGCGTAGCGGTGCCCAGGGTATCCAGCTCGGTGTAGGACAACCCCTGGATGTGCCGAAAGAGCGCGCTTTTGAGCTTCGCGGCAAACCCCACCGCCGCCTTGGCGGCAAAAAACTGCGCGGTGACGGAGCTGACAAGGCCCAGCAGCCCCAGCCCCACCAGCCCAAGGCCCATGCGCAGCACGTAGCCCGTGTCGCGCGCCTGGATGCCGTTGTCGATGATGGCCGCCATGATGAGGGGCACAAACAGCTCCAGCACCGCTTCCAGAAGCTTGAACAGCGGGGCGAGCACGCATTCCTTGCGGTAGGGGTTTAGAAAGGGAAGCAGCGTTCGCATGGCAGATCTCCTTGTGGCAAAAGTTAGAACGTTCCTTCATTGTAGCACAGCTTTTGGAATGTGCAAGCGGTTGACGGGCAGTGCGCGGGATGGTAGGATAAGGAAAACGGGGAGGGGTTTTATGGCTGCGCTGGTGATGCTGGTTTTGCTGGTGTGCGCTTGCTCGCTCTTTTGTGAGCTGTTTCAAAGAAGGCTGGAGGAAGTGGTGCCGCTGGCCGCGTGCGCGATTGTGCTGATGATGTATGCCTTTGCGCTGGCGGGCCTGCTGCGCGCGGGGGCGCTGGCGGCGCTGGGGCTGTGTGCCGCGTGCCTGCCGGCCGCGCTGGTCCTGGCGGCGAAAAGACGCGGCCTGCGTGCGCTTCTGGGGCGGCTGCTTACCCCGGCGGCGCTGATCTATGTGCTTTTGTGCCTGGCGTCGCTGGTAGCGAACGCGGGCAAGCCCGTGCATACCTGGGATGAGTTCACCTATTGGGCTGACGCGGTCAAAATCATGACGCTGCAGGGCGTGCTGCCTGCCGATGCGGCCGCGCGGTCGCTCTTTGCGTCCTATCCGCCGGCGCTGCCCCTGTGGCAGTATCTCGCCCAGACGGTCAACGGGCTGCTGGGCGGCGGGTTTGACGAGGGATTGTTGTTCACCAGCTACCAGTGCCTGATGCTCGCGTTCTTCATGCCCTTCCTGCGCGGGGCGCGGCTGAGGCGTCCGCTGGAATGGCTGGCCCTGGCAGCGGGTGTGCCGCTGTGCGTGCTCGCTGCCTTTCCACGCGGGCTGGACCTTTTGCATGCGGATATGATGGTGGGTGTGCTGGGTGGCTTCGCCTGCGCGTGGCCGCTGCTGTTTTCCGTGCGGGATCGCTTTTCACTGCTGACGCTGTGCGCGTCGCTGGCGGTACTGACGCTGTGCAAGGATGCGGGACTCCTCTACGCGTTGGCCGGGGTTGCGGCGGCTTACGCATGCCTGCGCACGCAGGGAAGCGAACCGGCTCTTGCGCGCGGAAATGCGGCCCGGCGCGCGTTGTGGCCGCTTGTCTGCGTGGCGGTAGCACGCCTCACATGGAGCGCATATGCAACGGCCATGGGTGCGGCGGCGCAGGCCACCTTCTCCGATCCGGTCAGTTTGAGCGTGTTGCTCTCGCCGGAGGGTGCATGGCGGCGTACCACACTGCGCAATTTTCTCTACAAATTTTTTGAAGCCATCGTGCCCGTGGGCGACTCGGATATGAGCATCAGCTATTTTCTGGCCTTTGTGCTCATCGGCGCAGGGTTTGCGCTTCTGTATGGTGCGGTGCGAGAGAGCAAGCAGGCCCTGCGCCTCAGACGCACGGCCTGGGTGGTCTTTACCGCGGCGGCCCTGTACATCGTTGGGACGGGACTTACATATGTATTCAAGTTCTATGAGGACGAGGCGGTGCGCATGGCCTCCTATGAGCGGTATTTGAGCATCGCGGTGCTGGCGGCAGGATTTGTGCTGTTTGCCTGCACCGCCTGCCTGCGGCGGCCCCAGACGCAAGACGGCATGGGACGGCGCGCATCAGCGCTGGCACTCGCGGCGCTTTTGGCGGTTTCGCCGGTGGAGAGCGCGCTCAACGCAGTGACTCGTCTGGACGCGCAGGCCGCCATGCAGAAGCAGGCGGTCTACCTGGACGCGGAGACGCGTGTGCGCAAATTGTGTGAAACGGGCCGGGAGCGGATCTATGTACTGGCACCGGGATCGGGCGGGTTTGAATATCAGGTGATGCGCTACCGTCTGCGTCCCCTCGTGGTGCTGGACGCGCCCTGGAACCCGGTGGACGACCCTGCCGCCGAGGACCGTTTCACGGCCTGTCTGTCCCCGGAGGAACTGATGGAGGAGCTTCTGGAAAGCGACATGGTGCTGGTTTTTGGGAGTACGGAGGCGTTTGCGGAGACCTACGGCTTGCTCTTTGCCCAGCTGCCGCAGGAGGACGGGGTACAGATCTACCGCGTGGACAGGGAAAACCGCCTGCTTGTGGCGGCCTGGTAAGCTCCTACAGGGCGCACACCTTCTGCCTTTGCATCATCCCCTGCGCAAGGCCTGCGCCCAGCGCCCACAGGTCATAGGCGCGCAGGTCCAGCGCCGCCAGCGGGTCGTACGGATTCAGATCGGCGGCTCGGGCGGGCAGCGGAAGGGCGCTGCGGCGCAGCTCCCCGCCGAGCGCCCCGCGCCGGATCCCCAGCAGGCGCGCATAGGTGGGCAGGGGATACGCGCTCAGCAGATCGCCGGTGATGTCCAGCAGCGCATGGCAGCACAGTCGGCTCAGACGCGCATGAGCGTACCGCCGGGTTTTGAGCAGGGAAAGCAGCTCGTCGCGCGTGGCCGCGTGGGCCGCGCAGGCTTTGAGGCGGTTTTCCAGCCCCTCGGTGCAGTCGGGCAGGCGGGCAAGCGCCTGCGCACTCTGCGTGCGCAGCTTGTAGAGCAGCACGGCATCCAGCGTGTCCGGGCGGCAGATGGGCGCGGCGGGCAGATCGTAGCCGCAGGCCGCGCGTGCCGCCGCCAGATCGCCGCCGAGAAAGGCCGCGCGCACCGCCGTGGCGGAGGGCCAGCGCCGGCCTTCCAGCACGGGGGCGTGATAGTCTCCCTCGCGCCGGACCGGCAGGGGAATGAGCGGGCTTTCCAGCCGCCGGAGGGCACGCAGATAGCACAGGGCGAGGATGTTGTTGGGCTTTTCCCAGGGCGCGGGGCATGGGGCCGGGAGGCAGGCCGCAAGCGCCTCGCCCTGCGCGGCGGCGAAACTGGCGCCGCGGGCCAGCGCGGCCCGGAGCGCCTCCTGAAACGCGGGCGTGGGCGCATCCAGCAGCGCGGCCGCGGGCAGAAGCGCGTCCAGACCGTCCTCCGCGCCGAAAGAGAGATGCGTGACAAATCCAAGACGGGTGAGGATGCTTACGCCGCCCAGCGCAAAATGCTCGGCGTCGCGCACGCTGAAAGCGCAGGGAAGCTCCAGCACCAGGTCGCATCCGCCCTCCAGCGCGGCGCGGGCGCGGTCGGCGGGGGAATGAAGCGCGGGCATGCCGCGCTGCGTGAAAGGCCCGCTCATCAGGCACACGATGCGCGCGCCGGGAAGCTGCGCCCGGATCAGCTCAAACTGCCTTCGGTGCCCCCGGTGGAAGGGGTCGTATTCACAAATGATGCCCACAACGGCGTCCACAGCTCGTGCCCATGCGCGCCAAGGGCTTGCCCGGCGCGCTTTTTTGGGCTTTCCCCCTTCCCTTTAAGTAGAAAAAGTTGTATACTATATGGGTTGAAAACAGATATACCCTCTGTATTTTAGCACATCAGGGAGGAAAAGAACATGTCCGCGATTGAGAAAATCAAAGCCAAGGCCAGGGCTGACGTAAAGCACATCGTACTGCCGGAGGGCACCGAGCCCCGCACCGTGCAGGCCAGCGCGAAAATCCTGAAGGAGGGCGTGGCCCGCGTGACGCTGCTGGGCAACCCCGACGAGGTGCGCAAGGTAGCCGCCGAAACCGGCACCGACCTCACGGGCGTCGCCATCATCGATCCCGCGACCAGCGAGAAAAGGGCCGCCTATGCCGATCTGCTTTACGAGCTGCGCAAGGCCAAAGGCATGACCCCCGAACAGGCCACGGAGCTGGTGACCAAGAACCCGCTGTACTACGGCGCGGTGATGCTCAAGGCGGGTGACGCCGACGGCATGGTGGCCGGCGCCATCAACTCCACCGGCAACGTGCTGCGTCCGGCGCTGCAGATCATCAAGACGGCCCCCGGCATCAAAGTGGTGTCCAGCTGCTTCATCATGGAACTGCCCGATCCCAAGTGGGGCGACAACGGCGTGATGATCTTCGGCGACTGCGCCGTGATCCCCAATCCCACGGCTGAGGAGCTGGCCGCCATCGCCATCGCCAGCGCCGCCTCCGGCAAGCAGCTGGTGGATATCAACCCGCGCGTGGCCATGCTGTCCTTCTCCACCAAGGGAAGTGCGAAGCATGACAACGTGACCAAGGTGCAGGAGGCCACCAAGCTGGCCCATGAGCTCGCCCCCGACCTCCAGCTCGACGGCGAGCTCCAGGCGGACGCCGCGCTGGTGGAAAGCGTCGGCCAGCTCAAGTCCCCCGGCAGCACCGTGGCGGGTCATGCCAATGTGCTGGTGTTCCCCGACCTGCAGGCCGGCAACATCGGCTACAAGCTGGTGCAGCGCCTGGCGGGCGCGGAGGCCATCGGTCCCATCATCCAGGGCCTGGCCAAGCCCGTGAGCGACCTGAGCCGCGGCTGCTCCGTGGATGATATCGTAAGCGTCGTGTCCATCACCGCTGTCAAGGCGCAGGCGTAAGCAACAGATAAGGAGAGCGACCAATGAAAATTCTGATCGTCAACGCGGGTTCTTCCTCTTTGAAATACCAGCTGGTGGACATGGACGGCGAAAAGCTCATGGCCAAGGGCCTGGTGGAGCGCATCGGCATCGAGGGCAGCAAGCTCACCCAGAAGGTCAACGGCCAAGAGATCGTCTTTGAGCAGCCCATCAAGGACCACACCGAGGCCTGCTCCCTCATGATCAAGGCCCTGACCGACCCTGAGAAGGGCGCGGTCAAGCATATGGACGAAATCGGCGCGGTGGGCCATCGCGTGCTCCACGGCGGCGAGGCGTTCACCGCCAGCGTGCTTATCAACGAGGAGGTCAAGGACGCCATCCGCGCCAATATCCCGCTGGGCCCGCTGCATAACCCCGCCAACCTCATGGGTATCGAGGCGTGCGAGAAGGTCATGCCCGGCACGCCCAACGTGGCCGTGTTCGATACCGCTTTCCATCAGACCATGCCGCCTAAGGCGTATCTCTACGGCGTGCCTTATGAGTACTACGAGCGCCTGCACGTGCGCCGCTACGGCTTCCATGGAACCAGCCACCGCTATGTGAGCAAGCGCGTGTGCGAGTTTTTGGGCCTGGACCGCAGCAAGACCCGCGTCATCACCTGCCACCTGGGCAACGGCAGCTCCATGGCCGCCGTGGACTGCGGCAAGTGCGTGGACACCAGCATGGGCATCACGCCACTGGAGGGCGTCATCATGGGCACCCGCTCGGGCAGCATGGACCCCGCCGTGGTGCAGTACATCGCCAATAACGATCACATGACCGTGGACGAAGTGCTCAACATGTGCAACAAAAAGAGCGGTTTGCTTGGCATCAGCGGCCTGAGCAGCGACATGCGCGACATCGACGCCGCCGCGGACAGCGGTCACGAGCGCGCCATCATCGCCCGCGATATGCTTATCCATGGCATCCGCAAGTACATCGGCAGCTATGCCGCCGTGATGAACGGTGTGGACGTGATCGTTTTCACGGCCGGCATCGGCGAAAACGGCGCGGAGCTGCGCGAGAAGGTCATGGAGGGATTCGAGTTCATGGGCGCCAAGCTCGATCCCGTCAAGAACGTCGAGGGCAACCGCAAGGAAAGCGTCATCTCTGCCGACGACAGCAAGGTCAAGATCTGCGTCATCCCCACGGACGAGGAAATCGTCATCGCGCGGGATACCCTGTGCATCGTGACCGGCAAGCCGATCGAATAAATTTCTGGAAAACCAAATCCGGCGCGGGTGCGTAGGCATCCGCGCCGGATTTGGTCTTGGACAAAACGCGGTGAGGTGCGCCTATGATAAGGGGATGGATCAGGCGGGCGGGAATGCTGGGCTGTGCGGGCCTGATGGCTGCCGCGCTCCGCGCAGCTTGACAAGGCAGCACAGCCGTCCCTATAATGAAAGACGCGTGCAAAACCGCGCTTTTAAAACGGAGGTGGCAGTATGGAACTGGATGTATCCCGCGGCTTTGTCCACCCGGCGACACCGTTTCCCTTTGAGGCGAAGCTGATGCTGGAGGCGCAGGACGTGGGCGGCGAAGCGGTGACCTTTGACGCAGTGACGCTGGAGGGAACCTATTTTGTGGCGGATGACACCGTTCGGCTGGAGGGAAGGCTGACGACCACGGCGCACGCCGCTTGCGCCGTATGCCTGGCACCGGCGGAAAAAGCCATAGAGATTGACTTCGACGAAACTTTCCGCAAGGACGCCAACGAAACCGAGGATGAATGCTTTCGCTACGAGGGCAAGTCTGTGCCGCTGGACCACATGGCGCTGACGCTGGTGATGCTCAGCCTGCCGATGCGCTTTGTATGCGGCAGTGCGGATTGTCATGCCGCCACGGAGCTGAAGGCCTGGAACGAGGCCGGAAAAGTATGGAACGAGGAGCCGGAGGACGAAGGAACCTACCGTCCCTTTGAGGGACTGGATGAGCTGCTGGATTCGCAGAAGCAGATGCACTAGGACGGAGGGGAAATATGCAAAGGGTCCTGGGCGGGGGGATGCGCCTGGCAGCGCTGCTGCTGGCCGCCATTTGTCTGTATACCGGCTTGATGCTGGTTGCCTATTCCTTTCCCGACGAATGGATCAGCGATAATGTCGGGGCGGCAGTCGGCATGCTCACGGAAGAGAGCAACATGGTGGGCGGGTATGCCAACTATTTCTGGCATACGGGCTTCAGCATCACGGACAATCTGACGGATATACGGATCTATGAGGGACTGCTGCGCGGCGGCCGAAGCGTGACGGACGCGGCGATGCGCACGGATTATGCGCGATACTGGCACGGCTATGCCGTGGTGCTGCGGCCGCTGATGATCGTGCTGAGCATTGTCAACATCCGGTATTTGAACATGATGGGCCTGATGGCGCTGTTCCTTGTCTGCGGATGGAAGTGCCGCGAGCGGTTCGGCTGGAGAACCGCGGCGCATTTCTGCGGCGGGCTGCTGATGTCGTTTCTGCTGATTGCGCCGTTTTGCCAGCAGTACATGTCCGTAAGTTTCCTTGCCTTGGCGGGCAGTTCCGCCGTGCTGTGTGGATGGAAGGCCGTTCGCAGCCGTGTGTACGAGTTTTTCCTTCTTCTGGGGTCGTTGGTGTGCTTCTTTGATTTCCTGACGTTTCCCGTCCTTGCGCTGGGCTATCCGCTGGTATGCTGCCTCTTGCAGATGATTGGGGACGGTGAGGGGGCGACTCCGGTCTGGAAAAAGACATTCCTGCTATCCGCAGCGTGGGTCCTGGGGTACGGGCTGACCTGGTTTGGAAAGGGCGTAGTCGGCACGCTGCTGACGAGCGAAAATGTGCTGGGAGAGATCCTGTCTCAGGCCGCTTTCCGAACCACGGGGGCCTTCTATACGGAAACGGGCGCTGTTGACGTGAGCATTCGCAGCGCAGTGCTCATCAATCTGGAAACCTTCTTCATGGGGGCCAACGTCGGCGCATTTGCGCTGATGCTGCTGGTGGAAGGCATTTATGCGGTTCGCAAAGGCAGCCTGAAATGCTGGCCGCAGGCGCTTGCGCTGGCGGCGGTCGCCCTGTGGCCGGTTGTGTGGTATTGCGTTTTGCAGAATCATTCGCGGCTGCATTTCTGGATGACCTACAAGCAGCTTTCGGTGACGGTGTTTGCCGCCTCTTCTGCTCTGAGAGTGCTCAGCGGCATCGGGGAAGGCGGATCGTGCAGAGACGTTCAAAAAAGGGCTTGACAAAGAAATTGCTCCATCATATAATACAAATTGGTCACGTTGTGGACAGGCGTTTGCGCAAGGAAGCGCCGCCGCAGCGTTGCAAAGGATGAATACCTTGTCTATGATGGCCGGGATCGGGCGCAGGAAGCGGCAAACGCATCTGCCTCGTCATTCCCCGGAAGGCTGGTTCGCCTCCCCAGGCGAACGATTTGGAAAGCCCCGTCAGCGACGGGGCGCGGAATGAGGAGGTGTAACCATGGCTCTTCCCAAGGGAAAAGTATCCAAGGCCCGTGGCCGCAAGCGCCGCGCAAATTGGAAGCTCAGCCTGCCCGGCATCGTCGAGTGCCCGCAGTGCCACGAAAAGAAGCTGTCCCACCGCGTGTGCAAGCATTGCGGATATTACAACGGCGTTCAGGTCATCGACATGACCGAGAAGAAGGAGAATGCGTAAGCATCTCTTCCATGGCTGCAAGGCTGCCTGACAGTTCGGGCGGCCTTGCGCCGTCATCGCCCTAAGAACAGGAGGAGTACCCTCCCCCGTCGCCCAAGAGAGGACCGCTCGCCGGCTGAAAGGCGGTCCGGATGCACGGGAAGGGGAAGGTCGCCTGGGAGGGCGTGGGGTGAATGGCACTGGTCATAGCCTCGCCGTGTGCGCACGTTACAGCGCATTGAGGCGGCCCGTCGGGCCGCGAAGTAAGGTGGTACCACGGAGCTGCTCCGTCCTTTGGACGCGAGCGGCTTTTTTGGTTTCAGGTTTGCCAGGAAAGGATGCGATTGCCGTGGATTGGGAAAAGGTGCTTTCGCGGCTGAGCGTGCCGGGCATTACACTGCTGCTGGCGGGTGCGGTGCTGTGCGTGCAGGCAACCCGGCTGTGCAGGTTTGTGCTCCACGACCGGGGCGAGCGCGCCGTGCTTCCGGTGAGAATCGCGGGGCTTGTGCTGGCGCTCCTGGGCGCGCTGATCTTGCTGGATGTGTTTCCCGGCCTGTGAGCCGGATCAGGAAGGGAGGAAACCCCATGGATTTTGAAATGGAAAAGGTGTACAACCCCCAGGCCATTGAAGATAAGCTCTACCAGATGTGGGAGGAGAGCGGCGCGTTTGTGGCGCACCGGGTGGAAGGCAAAAAGCCCTTCACCATCGTCATGCCCCCGCCCAACATCACCGGCCAGCTGCATATGGGCCACGCGATGGACTGCCTCCTGCAGGATGCGCCCATCCGCTATCACCGCATGAAGGGGGACCCCACCCTCTGGCTGCCCGGCACGGACCACGCCTCCATCGCCACCGAGGTCAAGGTGGTGGAGCAGATGGCCAAGGAGGGCCTGACCAAGGAGATGCTGGGCCGCGAAGGCTTCCTTGAGCGCGCCTGGGCCTGGAAAAAGGAATATGGCGGCCGCATCAACCGCCAGCAGCGCCGCCTGGGCGCCAGCTGCGACTGGAGCCGCGAGCGCTTCACCATGGACGAGGGCTGCAACCGCGCCGTGCGCGAGGTGTTTGTCAAGCTCTACGAAAAGGGCCTCATCTACCGCGGCAACCGCATCATCAACTGGTGCCCGGAGTGCCAGACCGCGCTTTCCGATGCCGAGGTGGAGTATGAGGAGCAGGCCAGCCATCTGTGGCACATCCGCTATCCCGGCGCGGACGGCGGCGAGGGCGTGGTGGTGGCCACCACGCGCCCCGAAACCATGCTGGGCGATACCGGCGTGGCGGTCAACCCCGATGACGCGCGCTATACGGACCTGGTGGGCAAAAAGGTGATTCTGCCCATCCTCAACAAGGAAATTCCCGTGGTGGCCGACAGCTATGTGGACATGGAGTTCGGCACCGGCGCGGTGAAGATGACCCCCGCCCACGACCCCAACGACTTTGAGGTAGGCAAGCGGCACAACCTGGAGGTCATCCGCGTGACCAACGACGACGGCACCATGAACGAGAACGCCGGGCGCTTCCAGGGCATGACCGCGCTGGAATGCCGCGAGGCGGTGGTGGAGCAGCTTAAGCAGGAGGGCTATCTGGTCAAGATTGAGGACTACACCCACAACGTGGGCACCTGCTACCGCTGCCATCACACCGTTGATCCCGTGACCAGCACCCAGTGGTTCGTCAAGATGGAGCCGCTGGCCAAGCCCGCCATCGAGGTGGTGCGTTCGGGCCGGACGAAGTTTGTGCCGGAGCGCTTTGCCAAGACCTATTACAACTGGATGGAGAACATCCGCGACTGGTGCATCAGCCGTCAGCTGTGGTGGGGCCACCGCATCCCCGCGTGGTACTGCGACGAATGCGGCGAAACCATCGTGGCGCGCGAGGCGCCCACGGCCTGCCCCAAGTGCGGCTGCACGCATCTTCATCAGGACGAGGACGTGCTGGACACCTGGTTCTCCTCGGCGCTGTGGCCCTTCTCCACGCTGGGCTGGCCGGATGAGACCGAGGACCTCAAATACTTCTATCCCACCAGCATGCTGGTGACCGGCTATGACATCATCTTCTTCTGGGTGGCGCGCATGATCTTCTCCGGCATCGAACAGATGGGCGACAGCCCGTTTGATACCGTGCTCATCCATGGCCTGGTGCGCGACGCACAGGGCCGCAAGATGTCCAAGAGCCTCGGAAACGGCGTGGACCCGCTGGAGGTCATCGACAAGTATGGGGCCGACGCGCTGCGCTTCTCGCTGGCCATGGGCGTCAGCCCCGGCAATGACACCCGCTACTCCGACGAGAAGGTGGAAAGCGCCCGCAACTTCGCCAACAAGGTGTGGAACGCCTCGCGCTTTGTGCTGATGAACACGCAGACCCGTGAAGCCATCGAACCGGCGCTTTTGCAGCTGCCGGACCAGTGGATTCTCTCCCGGCTGAACAAGGCCGTGGCCGAGGTGAGCGCCCACATGGAGGACGGCGACTTCGGCATGGCCGCCAACAAGATCTACGACTTCGCGTGGAGCGAGTTCTGCGACTGGTACATCGAATTGTCCAAGGGCCGTCTGATGGGCGAGGACGAGGAGCAGAAGCGCAACGTTCGCGGCGTGTTGCTCTACGTGCTGGAGGGGCTTCTCAAGCTTCTGCATCCCTTCATGCCTTTCCTGACCGAGGAGGTGTACCAGCACCTGCCGGAGCATGACGGCATGCTCATTCTGGCCCGCTGGCCCGAAGTCAAGGCGGAATACGCCTTTGAAACCGAAGAACGCCAGATGGAAGGGCTGATGGAGATCATCCGCGCCATCCGCAACCTGCGCGCCGAGATGAATGTGCAGGCCGGCAGGCGCACGCATGTGACGCTCATCCCCGATGCGGGCTGGGAGAGCACGCTTGCCATCGCAGAGCCCTATCTGCAGCGCCTGGCTTACGCCAGCGACGTGGCCATCGGCGGCAAGGATGCGCTGGCAGGCGAAAAGGTGGTCAGCGCCGTATGCGCCGCGGGCGAGATCCGCATCCCGCTGGGCGATCTGGTGGATTTGCAGAAGGAGCTTGCGCGCCTGGAAAAAGAACGCAAGAACCTGGAGGGCGAAATCGCCCGCGCGCAGGGCAAGCTGAACAATCCGGGCTTCCTGTCGAAGGCCCCCGCCCAGCTGGTGGAGCAGGAGCGCGAAAAGCTGAAAACCACGCAAAGCATGCTCGAAGCCCTGGATGCGCGCATCGAGGGCCTGAAACAGGCATGATAACGGACTGCGGGCCGGGAAACCGGCCCGCTCAGGCTGTTTTGGAGAGAGGCGCGTTTCTTGCGCCCGTTGGGCGCTCGCGACGCTCTCTCCTATTGTGCTGCGGCACAGGGCTTGGGACTCCGCCCCACACCCCGGCAAGGGCCTGAGGCCCCTGCATCCCGCACTTTGTCAGCAACCTGTGCGGGCCGGGAAACCGGCCCGCTTTTACGGAGGAAGCATGGACAACGCATTTCATCATGTGCCGGTCCTCTTTGACGAGGTTATGGAATGGATGGCGCCCCGGCCCGACGGCGTCTATCTGGACGGCACGCTGGGCGGCGGCGGCCACAGCGAGGGCATTTTGCGCCTTTCCGGCGGCACGGCGCGGCTGTACGGCATTGACCGCGACGGCGAGGCCATTGCCGCCGCCTCGGCGCGACTGAAGGCGTATCCCGGCTTTCAGGCGATTCACGGCAACTTTCACGATGCAAAGGCGCTGCTCTGTGCGGCGGGCGCGCCGCCCCTTACCGGCGCGCTGGTGGATCTGGGGGTGAGCAGCCATCAGCTGGACGAGGCTGCGCGCGGCTTCAGCTACCACGAGGACGCGCCGCTGGACATGCGCATGGACCCTTCGCAGGGACCCACGGCCGCGGAATACCTGGCTGGCATTTCGCAGGAGGAGTTTCGCCGCATCCTCACCGAATATGGCGAGGAAAAATGGGCCGCGCGCATTGCGCAGATCTTTGTGGAACGGCGGGCGAAAGCGCCGATCCTGACCACGGGCGACCTGGTGGCCGTGGTGGATGCGGCCATCCCCAAAGCCGTGCGCCGCAAGGACGACGGGCATCCTGCCCGCCGCACGTTCCAGGCCGTGCGCATCGCGCTGAACGACGAGCTGGACCCGCTCCGGCAGGCGCTCTGCGACTTTGTGGACCTGCTGGCCCCCGGCGGGCGGCTGCTGGTGATCACCTTCCATTCGCTGGAGGACCGCATCGTGAAGCAGACGTTTCGCCAGTTGCAAAACCCCTGTACCTGCCCGCCCAAGGCCCCCGTATGCACCTGCGGCAAAAAGCCGCTGGGCCGCGTGCTGGCGGGCGGCGCGGTCAAGCCCTCGGCGCAGGAGGTCGCAAGCAATCCCCGTGCGCGCAGCGCCAAGCTTCGCGTGTTTGAAAAGAGGTAAGCCATGCCGACTTTGTATGTGGTCGCAACCCCCATCGGGAACCTGGGCGATATGACGCCCCGCGCCATCGAAACGCTCCAAAGCGTATCGCTGATCGCTGCCGAGGACACGCGCGTGACCCAGAAGCTGCTCAGCGCCTTTGACATCCATACCCCGCTCATCAGCTGCCACGAGCACAACGAGCGGGGCAAGGCGGCGGGAATCGTCCGGCGTATGCTGGAGGAAGGCATTGACGTGGCCGTCACCACCGACGCGGGTACTCCCTGCATTTCGGACCCAGGCAGCGTGCTGGTGCGCGAGGCGGTGCAAAACGGCATCGAAGCGGTGGCTGTGCCGGGGCCCACGGCCATGGCTTCGGCCCTGAGCGTGAGCGGCTTTGCGATCAGCGAATTTACCTTCTTCGGCTTTCTGCCCCGTCAGAAGGGCGAGCTGAAGGAAAAGCTGCTGGACATGGCGCGCAGGTCGCGCCTGGCGGTGGTGCACGAATCGCCGCATCGCGTGCGGGATCTGCTGGACGCCGTGGCCGAAACGCTGCCCCACACCCGGGTCAGCGCCAGCTGCGATCTGACCAAAAGATACGAAAAAACCCTGCGCGGTCCGGTTGCGCAGGTGCTGGAAGCCATCGAGCAAAACCCCAAGGCGGAAAAGGGAGAATACTGCCTGGTGTTTGAATGGGCCGGGGAGGACATCCCTGCGCCGCAAGCGCCCCCGAGCGAGCTTTCGCTGGAGGCACGGCTGTTCGACGGTCTGGCGCGGGGGCTAAGCCTTAGGCAGAGCATGGAGGAAGTGGTTGCGCAGGGTGAGCGGAAAAATGCCGTATACGCGGCCAGCCTGCGCGTGAAGCAGCTGATGGAGAACGCGAAATAAAACGATAAGGCGCCCGGGGCCGTATGGCAGCCCGGGCGCATTGATTTGACGGCTTTTGCCTGCCGCGCGCTTGCGCCAGGCGCATCCCTCCGATATAATAGCAGCGGATGCGCCGCTGTCATTCATATTGATGTTCCTTATCCGCGGCGCAGGATAAAGGCCGAAAAGGAGGCTTGACAACCATCAAGACGGTTTGGATCACGGGCGCGTCCAGCGGACTGGGCCTGGCCACGGCGAAGGCGTTTGCCGGGCGGGGCTGGCTGGTCGTTGCCGGGGCGCGGTCCTTTGCGGACGGCACCGCGCCTGAAGAAGAAAAGGCGGAGCACTGGGTCCGTCTCCGGCTGGACGTGACGGATGGAGAAAGCTGCGCGCACTTTGTCCGACGGGCGCTGGAGATCAGCCCCCGCGTGGACGCGCTGGTATGCGGCGCGGCGGTGCTGGTGCTGGGCTCGTGCGAAAAGACAGGAGCGGACGAATACAACCGCGTGCTGGACACCAATTTTACCGGCGCGGCGCGCATGGTGGGGCTTGCGCTGCCCTATATGCGGGCGCAGGGCAGCGGACGCATCGTGCTGTTTTCCTCCATCAACGGACTCTTGGGTATCCCGTTTCAGAGCGCCTATACAGCCAGCAAGCACGCACTGGAGGGGTATGCGGAATGCCTGGCCATGGAGACCGCTCCCTGGGGCGTGCAGGTGTGCCTGGTGGAGCCGGGCGATCACCGCGGCGGCAGCCAGCGCACGCGCTTGAACGCCCGTGAGGAAAATGGGGCGTCACCCTATCACGAGCGCTTTGACGCGGCTGTGGCCGTCATCCACAGCGACGAGGCGAACGGGCTTTCCCCGGACCGGCTGGGCGAGAAACTGGTCCAAAATGTGGAGCGCAGGCATATGCGCTTCCGCCTGCGCGTGGCCAAGCCGGATCAGCATCTGGCGGTGTGGCTGCACGCGCTGCTGCCTCCGTGGCTGAATGGACGGGTGCTGTGCGCCTATTATCAGGGAAAAAGGAAGGCGTGAGGCGCGTGAAAAAAGAAAACGGAATGCGCAGCAGAAGCCTTTTTTCTCACCTTGAGCGGACCGGAGAAATGTGGTATGATGTTGGTTGAAAAGTGGAAAAACGCCGCATGCAAGGGGGCGACGGAATATGAAAATCATCAAGGCATTGCTGCTGGTGCTGGGGGTTCTGGTGCTGGCGGCCGGCGGGCTGGTGGGCTATCTTACGCTGACGGAGTACCGTCCCGACGATATTGAGCAGCTGGAGGTGACGCAGGCCGCGCGCAGCGATAATGTGCGCGTGGGCGAGCGGCTGGACGTGCTCAGCTTCAACACCGGCTATTGCGGGCTGGGCCGCGATCAGGATTTCTTCATGGATGGCGGCACCATGGTGCGGCCGGAGAGCGAGCAGATTGTGCGCGACAACATGAACGGCATCCTCAGTGAGCTGGCGCGCCAGGATGCGGATATCTACCTTCTCCAGGAGGTGGACTTCGATTCCTACCGCAGCTATTATGTCAATCAGGCCGATACCTACCGCCATGGCCTGTCACTGAACATGGCCGTAGCGTACAACTACAAATGCGATTTTGTGCCCTTCCCCTGGCCGCCGCTTGGCAAGGTGGAAAGCGGCCTGGTTACCTTTACGGACTTGAACGTGACGCAGGCCACGCGCGAAAGCCTGCCTGTGCCCTTCACCTGGCCCATGCGTGTGGCCAACCTCAAGCGCTGCCTGTTGCTGGAGCGCGTGCCCGTGGAGGGTACGGAGAAGGAACTGGTCATCATCAACCTCCATCTGGAGGCGTACGACGACGGCGAGGGCAAGCGCGCCCAGACCGAGCAGCTGATGCAGATCATCGCCGCCGAATACCGCAATGGCAACTATGTCATAGCCGGTGGCGATTTCAACCAGACCTTCGAGGGCGCGGACACCTTCCCCGTGCTGGACGAAAGCACCTGGCAGCCCGGAAAGCTCTACAACAGCGAGCTTCCCGCCGGATTCAGCTATGTCTTTGACGCATCCAAGCCCACCTGCCGTCTTTTGGACAAGCCCTACGACGGCGACCGGGAAAACGCGCAGCTGTATGTAATCGACGGGTTCATTGTATCCGATAACCTGAAGGTCAACCTTATCCAGACTGTGGATTTGAATTTTCAGTACAGCGATCATAACCCCGTGCTTTTGCAGGTGACGCCCCAGTGAGCGGCGCACGCCTGCTGATAGACGCGGACGCCTGCCCGGTGGTGGAGATCGCCCTGCGCGCGGCAAGGGCGCGCGGGGTGGAAGTGCTGCTGGTGTGCGACGATGCGCATGAGATGCGCCGCGAGGGCGCTCGTACCGTCACCGTCGCCCGCGGCGCGGACAGCGCGGATCTCCGGCTGGTCAATCTGCTTGAGCCGGGCGATATCGTGGTGACGCAGGACTATGGCCTGGCGGCGCTGTGCCTGGCCCGCGCCGCCCGTGTGCTGGACCAGAACGGCCGCGTCTATGACGAAAGCAACATTGACGCGCTGCTGAGCATGCGCCATCTGGCAGCCAGGGCGCGCCGGGCGGGCGGGCGCGTGAAGGGGCCGCCCAAGCGCAGGCCGCAGCAGGACGAGGCGTTCCGGCTGGCGCTGGAAGAGATGCTGGATGGGGCCGGAAAAACCGCGCTTCATCCCTGATGGAAAAACAGAAAACCGTTATTGACATATGCCGGAAATGGGTGTATCCTGCTCATTGATGGCATATGTCAATTATTTTTGAGGAGGCGAAGCCATGCCAAGGCCCTGCAAGCGAAGGCGCGTCTGCGGTCATCCGTCCTGCGGGCGGTTCGGTCCGGCGGAGCAGGCGCACGGCCAGCCGGAGGTGCTCATGGGGCTGGACGAGTTTGAGACCATCCGCCTGATCGACCTGGAGGGCCTGACGCAGGAGCAGTGCGCCGCGCAGATGAACGTGGCGCGCACCACCGTGCAGGCCATCTACGGGACGGCCCGCCGTAAGCTGGCGCAATGCCTGGTGAACGGGCGCGCGCTGGTGATTGAGGGCGGGGACTATGAGCTGTGCAGCGCTGCCTCGGCGCAGGAATGTCCCGGATGGGGCTGCCGTGGACGCTGCCGGTGGAGCAACTGTCAACCCAATAAGGAGGAAAATATCATGAAAATTGCAGTCACCTATGACAACGGACAGATTTTTCAGCATTTCGGACATACCGAACAGTTCAAGCTGTACGATGTGGAGGACGGAACGGTGACCGCCCAGACCGTGGTGGACGCCGGGAGCGAAGGTCACGGCGCGCTGGCGCAGGTGCTCAAAACGCATGGCGTGGATACGCTGATATGCGGCGGCATCGGCGGGGGTGCACAGCAGGCGCTGGCGCAGGCGGGCATTCGCCTCTACGGGGGCGTGAAAGGCGAGGCCGACGCGGCGGTGGAGGCGCTTCTCAGGGGCGAGCTGACCTACGACCCCAACGCCCGCTGCGATCATCATGACCATGCGCACGGCGAAGGTCATTGCGGACAGGGTCATCCGCACGAGGGGCATGCCTGCCGCCACGGGCATTGCAGCGACAAATAAAACAGATTCCTTTGCGGCGCGCGCTTCCTTTGAGGCGCGCGCCGCTTTTTTGTGTGAAACGTATCCATCTGCGCAGGGCATATCGCTCACAGACGGCGCATAAGGTTGAAGGACCAAAGCGAAGGGGGCGCGGGCATGGCAAAAACATGGAAGCGGCCGGTCGCAGCGCTTTTGCTCTGTGCGCTGCTGGCGGGGGCCGGGAGCCTGGCCGCAGCACCGTATGCGGGGGAGAGCGGCGAGCTGACCCCGCAGGAACGCGCCCGCCGTGCGAACGTGCCCGAGGGCCCCTGGATCTGGATTGATATCCCGCAAAAGTCCCTGACCCTCTATGAGGGCACAGAGGTGAAAAAGCGCTACGCCGTGGCCACAGGCACGGGCGATACGCCCTCGCCCATCGGCACCTTTCGCGTTACCAGCCGTTTTGCGGGCGATCTGGGAGGCTTCGGCACGCGGTTTTTGGGGCTGAACGTCCCGTGGGGGCAATTTGGCATCCATGGCACCAACAAGCCCGGCAGCATCGGCAGCAACGCTTCGCATGGCTGTATCCGCATGTATGTGCGTGACTCCGAAGAGCTTTACGGCCTGGTGCCCAACGGCGCGAAGGTGGTCATTCAGGGGGGGCCTTACGGGCAGCTGGACAGCTATCTGCGCTACCTCATCCCCGGCGACCGCAACAGCCACGTGGCCGCCGTGCAGCGCCGGCTTACGGTGTTGGGCTATTACACGGGCCAGGCCGACGGCATCTATGGCAGGGGCACGCAGGCGGCGGTCACCCGCGCACGGAAGGATCTGGGCCTGCCCGCCCTCGATGCCGTGGACGAGGCGTTTTACCGGGCCATCGGCCTGATTTTGTTTGAATGAAGGATGGGAGGAATGGCGGCATGACCTGGCAGGAAACCATCAGTTTTTTAACCGGCTGCATGCCAAGGCCCGTGGCGCGGGCGCTGATGCAGCAGCAGGAGGGCAGCGTGCGGGAAATCCGCGTGCGCGCGGGGGGAAAGGTGCGCATCCTCACTGCGGGAGGGGAGATCACCTGCGCCTGTACCCCCACCCAACCGCAGGTGGAGCAAATGGCCGAGGCGCTGTGCGAACACGCCCTCTATGCGCGCGCCGAGGAGCAGCGCCAGGGATTTGTCACCTTGCGCGGCGGGCACCGCATGGGCCTGTGCGGCCGGGTCGTGGCTCAGGGGCAGAGCGTGCGCGCCCTGCGCGATATCAGTTCCCTGTGCCTTCGCGTGGCAGGCCAATGGCGCGGCGCGGCGGATGCGCTCATGCCCCATCTGTGGGACGAGCAGGGCCGTGTGCGCAGCCTGCTGATCGTGGGCCTTCCCGGCATGGGCAAGACCACCATGCTGCGGGATGCCTGCCGCCGCCTGTCCGAGCGGGGCGCGCGCATGTGCGTGGTGGACGAGCGCAGCGAAATCGCCGCCATGAGCGGCGGGGTGCCGCAGCTGGATGTGGGGCCCAATACCGACGTGCTGGACGGGTGCGCCAAGGAGGCGGGCCTTCGGTGGATGCTGCGCGCCATGTCGCCTCAGGCGCTCGTCACGGACGAGCTGGGCGGCGCGATGGACGCGCAGGCCGTGCTGGACGCGGCGCGCAGCGGCGTGAGCGTGCTGGCCACGCTGCACGGACGCGACCTGCAGGCCGCCCTGTCGCGGGGAATCCTCTACCATCTGACACAGAACCGCGTCTTTGACCGCTATGCGCTACTGGATGAAAATGAGGTGGGCTGCGTGCGCGCCGTGTGCGACGAGCAGCTTCGTCCGCTGGAGGCGGCCCCATGATGGGCGCGGCGGGCGCGCTGTGCTGCCTGCTGGCGGGTACGGCGGCGGGCAGCTGGCTTCGGGACCGCCGGCTCAGGCGCCTGCGCACGCTGCGCGCGCGGCTGGACGTGGTGGCCAGCCTCAGGCTGATGCTGGAACAGGAGCGCATGGGCCTGATGGAGCTTCTGTGCCAGTGCGCGCACTACGCACCCACCGGTCCGGGGGGCGAGCAGGTATCGCGCAGGCTGCTCTGGGTAGCCCACGCGCTGGTTCAGGAGCCGCTGCTAAGTTTGGGCGACGCGTATGCGCAGGCGTGCGCGCAGATCCCCATTCCCTGGGAAAAGGCCGAGGAGCGCGAGGCCATGCGCGCGCTGTTTTTGCAGCTGGGAAGCGGGACCGCCGCCATGCGCGCGCAGGCTGCCGCCGCGTGCCTGAGAAGGCTGCGCCCCCTGGAGGAGGATGCGCGGCGCGAGGCGGAAAAAGGCGGCGGGCTGGTGATGCGCTTGGGGCTGCTGCTGGGGCTGATGGCAGGCATCGCGCTGTGGTAGCGCAAAGAGGGAGGCGAAACGATGGTCCAGATTGATCTGCTCTTTAAGCTGGCGGGTCTGGGCGTGGTGGTGGCGGTTTTGTGCCAGGTGCTCACGCGCGCGGGGCGCGAGGAGCTGAGCACGCTGGTGACGGTGGTGGGACTGGTGATCGCGCTGTTTCTGGTGGTGGATCTGGTGGCCGACCTCTTTTCCAGCCTGCAAAGCATCTTTGCGCTGTACTAGGCCATGGCGTTCTGGCAATGGATGGGCCTTGCGGTGACGGCGGCGGTACTGTGCCTACTGGTGCGCCAGCAGCAGCCGCAGCTGGGCGGGCTGTGCGCGGCGGTGGCAGGGGTCATGCTGCTGCTGGCCGCGCTGGAGCAGCTTGCGGACGTGCGGGAGGTCTTTGCCCGCCTCACAGGGATGGCAGGCATTGAGGAAGGATATTTGAACACGCTGGTCAAGGTGCTGGGCGTGAGCTATGTGGCCGAGCTGGCCGCCCAGACCTGCCAGGACCTGGGCGAGGGAGGACTGGCGCTCAAAGTGGGCCTGGTGGGGAAGCTGTGCGTGTTTACCCTTACCGCGCCCATGCTGCTGAGCCTTTTGGAAATGATTCTGGAGCTGACGCCATGAGAAGAAAGACCGCACTGCTGGCGGCTGTGCTGGCGGCCCTGTTGCTGCCCGCCCCCGCGCTGGCCCAGACGGTGAGCGAGGGTCTCATCGAGGTGGTAGGTACGCTGGATCTGGATGCCCTGGTCGCCGCGGCGGAGGATGTGCCCTGGCTGGAGGGCGGCGTGGAGCAGGTTATCACCCGGCTTGCCAGCGGGCAGGCGGCGCTCACCGCGGACGAAGCCCTGCGCTGGCTGATGGACGAGGCGGCGGGCGTGCTGCGCCGGAGCGTGTGGCGCATCACGCGCCTGCTGGTTCCTGCGCTGCTGGTGGCGGCGGCGGAGCTGATCGCCGCGCCGGGCAAGGCGGCCGGCAAAGCCGCGCGCTACGCGGGACTGATCATGACGATGGCGTTTCTCGTCGTGGACCTGCGCGAGCACGTGGCCCTGGCGGAGGAAAGCGTAGGCCGCATGTCAGAGATGATGCAGGCCATCTTCCCGCTGATGGTTACGCTGCTGGCGGCGGTGGGCGGCACGGCCAGCTCGGCTTTTTATCAGCCGGCGGTGATGGCTGCGGCCGGTTCCATGACCACGCTGATCAGCCATGTCACGCTGCCCTTTGCGGTCAGCGTGGCGGTGCTCACCATGGTGGGGAGTCTCAGCGACGGGCTTCGCATATCGCGGCTGCGACGCCTTCTGCGCCAGGTGGCGGAGTGGACGCTGGGCTTTGGATTCACGGTGTTCATCGGGGTGATGACGGTACAGGGCGTAAGCGCGGCGGCGGTGGATGGCGTGAGTATCCGCACCGCCAAGTACGCCATGGATAACTTTATTCCCATCGTGGGCGGCATGTTTGCCGACACGGTGGATACGCTGGTGGGCTGCTCGCTCATCGTGCAGAACGCCGTGGGCGTGCTGGGACTGATCCTGCTGCTGGGCGCGCTGGCTGCGCCGCTGCTTCGCACGGTGGTGACCATGTTTCTCTACCGGGCGGCTTCGGCCCTTTTGCAGCCCATCGGCGACAGCCCGCTCGCACGCGGCATGGGGGATTATGCGGAGGTGTTTTCACTGCTGTTCATCATCCAGCTCAGCGTGGGGGCAATGTTTCTGCTGCTGGTGGCACAGCTGCTTACGGTGGCCAATCTGACCGTGATGTTGAGGTGAGGGGGATGGATGCGTTTGTCAGGCAGCTGGCGGTGTTGTCGGTGCTGTGGTCGCTTTCGGAGCTGCTGCTCCCGGAAGGAAGGCTGCAAAAGATGGCGCGCATGACGGTGAGCGTGCTGGTGATGGCTGCGCTGGTGTCGGGCCTGGGCAGCCTGATGGATATTCAGTTGGAAAGCGCGCTGCCCGCCGCCGCGGACGCGTCTGCCGGAGGGGACAGCTATGCGCGCGCGGCGCTGAGCGCGGCAGCCAACCAGGCGGAGGGGTATTGTGTGCGGCTGGCGCGCCGGGCGGGCTATGAGGCGCGCGCCGCCGTGTATCTCACGATGGAGGGCGCGGTAGATCACATCGACCTGTGGCTTACGCCCGGGGAAGCGCCTCTTTTAGACGCGGAGGAGGTAGCCCGGACCATCGCCGATGAGCTGGCCGTGCCGGTGGAACGGGTGCTTCTGAAAGAATACGAGGCGAGCGGCCCATGAACCTCAAGCGCTTGATGGAGCCCAAAATGCTTCCCTGGCTGGCGGCGGCGCTGCTGGTGGCGGTGCTGCTGCTTATGGGCGGCGGGGATAAGGGCATGGCCAGCCAGGAGGAACAGCGGATCGCAGAGGTGCTGGGTGCGATGGCGGGCGCGGGCAAGGTAGAGGTGGCGCTGTTTTACGGCGGGGAGACGGACGCCCTCGGCGCGCGTACGACGGGCCCCACGGGCGCGGTGGTGGTGGCCGAAGGAGCGGATGACCTGTCGGTTCGGCTGTCGCTGATCCGAGCGGTGCGAACGCTCCTGGGCCTGCCCGAAAGCGCCGTAGATGTGTTTGTAATGGAGGAGGAAGGCCGATGAACGCAAAAAAAGCGTCCCCGGAGGGACGCACCAAAAAACGGACGTTTCCATGGCTGCGCCGGGGCCTGCTGGCTGTATTGATCGCGGCGGCGGCCGTGCTGGCATGGCTGCGTCTGCCTGCGCCTGCGCCATCGGATGCGCCGGAGCCAGGTGCCAGCCTGTCTGCCGGGCAGACACCCGCGCCTACTGCCACGCAGGAACGCACCGCGCGGGAGGCCGCTTACGACAAGGACGTAGCCGCCCTCACCGCGCTTTTGGACAGCGGTGCGGCGGATGAAGAGACCCGTGCCCAGGCCGCCGAGCGGCTGGACCGGCTGGTGGAGGATCATCAGAGCGAGCTGGGGCTGGAGGAGGCACTCAACCAGGCGGGCTATTCCTCCTGTGCGGTGCTGCTGCAAAACGGCGCGCTCACAGTGATCGTCGCGTCCTCCGACATGACCGCCGAGGCAAGCGCCGCCATCCTTTCGCTCTGCACCGCCCATACCGACATCGGGGTGGAGAATATCCGCATCATGGCGCGGGAGGAGCCTTGACGCCGTCGCGGCGCCATGCCAGCCCCCACGCGCCCAATGGCGCCATCATGGGCAGATAGATCATCAGGTACTGGGATTTGGCCTCAAACAGAAGGTGGTAGAGGAAACCGCCCAGCACCGCCACCATCAGCGCAAGCGGGGCGTACAGGCACGGCCATGCCTGCGCTTTGCACCGGAAAAGCCGCAGCGCCAGCAGCCCCGCGCCCGCGGCAAAGCCCAGGTACAGCGTGAGCGTGTAGCCCTCCATGTACAGGGTCAGCGCGCGTGAGCCGCCGCCCGAAAGCAGGCTGTTCACCAGCGCGGGAAACGGGCTTTCGCTGGGCATGACGCGGTTGACGAGCAGCGCTTCAAAGGTGGTTTCCGCCCACTGCGAGACCATCTTCTGGTGATAGAAGGAAAGCGCATAGGCGGGGTCGGCGGCAAATTCGGAAAGCCGCTGCGCGATGTCCTGCCGGTTGAGGACAAAGGCGGTGTCGGGGTCCAGCTCTGCGCGCTCCATGAGCGTCAGGGAATAGCGGTTGTACCAGCCCGGCGCAAGGGGCCCTTCCTGCATGCCCATGGCCAGCCAGGTGGTCTGCGGCGCACCCGCGCCAAGGGGAAAACCCGTGCGCTTTTCCAGCGCGAGACGGGCCAGCCGGTCCGCCGCCATGGGCGCAGCCAGCAGCCCGGCGCATACCAGCAGCGCGCCCAGCCGGCGGGAACCCAGCGCATACAGCGCTGTTACCAGCGCGGCAGCCAGGGCAAAGATCAGGTAATTGGGCTTGAGCACCACGGCCAGCGCCATCAGCGTCAGCGCCGGAACAATCCATCGCCTCCGCCCGCCCGTCAGCCAGCGAAGCAGGCAGTCCAGCGCCCACAGCGAAAGACAGAGCCCCGGCAGGTTTCCATACAGGAAAGTGGTATAGCATACCGGCTGCACGCACAGCACCAGCAGCAGGGTGAGTGCCACCTGGGTTCGCCGGTCATGCAGGCTGCGCCAGGTCAGGTCCATGAGGGCGCCATAGGCGGCGGTGAGAAACGCCGCGTTGAGCAGGCCCTGCGGTACGTAGCTATGGCGGCCAAAGATACGCTGGAGCAGCTCGGAGTATTGCAGGTAGCCGGCCTGAAAGGGGTTGGTGCGCAGGTAGACCTCGTGCCGCCACAGCTCCGAAGGGTCGCCGCGCGTGAGTTCTGCGGCGGTGTAGTACAGGATGCCGGGATCGTTGACGGGCACGGCACGCAGCACCAGCACCCATGCCACGCCCAGCGCAAACGTCACGCCCAGCGCCGCGCCGTTCAACCATCCCAGGCGGATACGCCGTTGAAAGTGCAGCGCCAGCCGGAAAAGCACCAGCCAGCCCAGCAGCATTGCCAGGTTGACGGCGGCGTTGTCCCATACATAGAACACATGCTCGCCTGCCGGATCGGCAGGATCGAACACGCTGGTGCGCAGCAGGCCGTATGCGAGCAGGTAGGCGAACACGATGGCCAGTAATCCCGCTACCGCGCCGAAAGCCGCATGGTCAAAACGGGTCAGGCAGGGAGCGGTCAGCTCTCGCTGTTCCATGCATTTAACGCCTCCCATTCTTCGGTGGGAATGTGTCCCGCGCCGTACTGGTCCACCAGCTGCTGCATGGCAAAGAAGCGGTGCATATCGCCCGGCAGGGACGTATTGCTCTGATAGGGCAGCATATCCAACGGAAAAATCGCCGGCTGCGCCCCAAGAAAGTCGATCGAATCCTGCGCCTCAGAAAGCGACCTGGCGGTAAGCAGCGCCTCCTCGCGTGCGAGGATGTCCTCATGGTACTGCGCAGCCTCGCCGGTGAGCAGGCTGTAATACGCGCCCAAAGTAGGGGTGGCGAGGACCGCTCCGGTAGCGAACAGCCCCCAGGCCAGCAGCCCCGCGCACAGTCCCAGCTGCCACACACGCACGCCCTCCGGTGCAGCATGCGCGGCGCGGCGCTGGGCCAGCCAGCCCATCCAGTAAATGAGGTTGAGCAACACCAGCACCGCATAGAGCATGTACAGGCTGCCCAGAATGCGGTCCAGCCGGTAGCTGTCCACGCCGGTGGCAAAGATGGGCGGCACGAAGCTGGCCGCCAGCACCCCGAAGCTAAACAGGCTGATCCAGCCCGGATTCCGAAAGCGCAGGGCGCTGTTTTTCAGCGGTTGCCATAGAAGCGGCGCCAGTATCAGCGTCAGGCCGATCAGCTGCGGTCCGAACCATTCGCCCGTGCAGCCGAGGCATTCCACCACGCTGTGAACAATGGCCGCTACGGGGTGCATGCTTTCGCCTACCCGCCCCTGACGCACGGCGTTGCCGGGCGCGACCACCACCGCCAGCAGCGACAGCGCCGCGCCTGCAAAGGCGATCACGGCAGCGATGCGCGCGGGGGAACGGCGCCACACGCACCAGGCGGCGGCCAGCGCCAGGCCCATCGCACCGCCCAGCGCCAGCGGATAGGGCAGACCGCCCAGCGCCACGGCGCACAGCAGCCCTGCGGCCGTGCGCCAGGCATAGGTGGCGGGCCGGGCCGATTCCGCATGAAGCCGGATGAGCAGGCCGCACAGCAGCATCACCATCACCACGCTCAACGCGTATTGTATGGCTGACTGCCAGTAGATCAATTCCCGGATGCCGGGCACGTATTCAAGCAGCAGCGTCATCAGCGCGGCGTAAAGCGCCGCGCATACGCACAGATCCCCCTTGAGCACGCACCTTGTGATCTGGCGCACCAGATACCAGGCTGACAGCGCAAGCAGCGTCAGCGCGCCAAACGGCGCAAGCCAGAACAGCCGCATGGAAAACACCATGGGCTGAAACGCGCACACAAACATGGCCACATACGTACCCTGCCAGGTCTGGTAGTCGTACATGGCCTGATCCCAGGCCGCCTTCAAGGCGGCCCAGAGACTTCCGGTCGTGGCCCAGGCCTCGGAGGCGAGGCGCACGCTGGGGAAGTCGTCATGGGTGGGGTAGGCGTAAAACGACATGGCAAGAAGCGGCGCAAGTATCAGCGCTACCCAAATCAGGCAGAGCACCGTCAGCGCACGCCGTGTGGGCCGCGCGCGCAAAAAAAGTGTGACTTTTTGCGCGACGCGGCGAGGGAAAACGCTCGTCATCAAAGGCCTCCTTCAGCGCACGGCGCTCAGGCTTCGGGCAGCTTCGCGGCCTCGACCGCTTCGGCCTCCTTGCATTCGCGCTGACGCTTTTCCTCCACGTCGATCTCCCAGTGCAGGAGCAGGGTAAGCAGGCTGCGCAACAGAATGACCGCCGCCAGCGTGCCCAGCTCATTCCAGCCGCTGACGATCACGGAGCGCAGCACCTCGCTGCCCACCTTGAATTCCAGGCCCAGCATGATGCCCTGCGCAAGCTGGATACGCGTGCTGTCATCCTTTTGAACAAAGCCGATGAATCCCCTGACCATGCTGATGACGATAACGATGATGCCGGCAAGTTCGATGAGCAGGATACACAGACGGACCAGAGTGTCAAAACCGAGTTCGATAGCTTCCATTGTGGCGTCCTCCTTCGTGGGTGTGGTATAATCGCACCGGGAGGGTTGCGATTTGTTACTGCAATTATATCTCCATTTTCCGTTTTGTAAAAGAAAATGTTTTTACTGTGACTTCTGTTCCGCCCCCGCGGACGACGGAACCGTTGCGGCGTATTGCTCTGCGCTTAAAAAAGAGATTTGCCTCACCGCCGAAAAATACCCTGGCGCCAGGGTGAGTACCGTGTTTTTGGGCGGCGGTACGCCCACGCTGGTACCCGCCGCACAACTGCGGGGCGTCCTTGAGGAACTGCGCCGCTGCTTCGACGTCCTGCCGGATGCGGAAATCACCGCCGAGGGGAATCCCGGCACCCTGTCCCCCCGGTGGCTGGAAGCGGCCTGCGCCTGCGGACTGAACCGCCTGTCGCTGGGGATGCAGGCCGCGCAGGAGAGATTGCTCAAAGCCATTGGACGCATCCATACCTTTGCCCAGACGGAGGAGGCGGTGGCGATGGCCCGCGCCGCCGGCATCCGCAATCTCAACGTGGATCTGATGTCCGGCCTGCCAGGCCAGACGCTGCGGGACTGGCATGAGAGCCTCAAAGCGGCTTTGGCGCTCGACGTGGAGCATATATCCGCGTATAGCCTGATTCTGGAGGAGGGGACGCCGCTTTGCCGCATGGTGGAGGAGGGAAGCATGCGCCTGCCGGATGACGAGCTGGCCGCCGAAATGTACGAGCGGGATACGAGCGCTACGAAATCAGCAATTTTGCCCGGCCGGGCTTTCGCTGCCGCCACAACGTGGGCTACTGGCAGGGAAGCTGGTATGCGGGGCTGGGCGTGGCGGCGCATGGCATGCTGCCGCCGGACGAGGCGCAGGCCGCGTGCGGCGCTGTGCGCATCCGGCGCGCCAATAGCGAAAGCCTGATGGAGTATCTCAATGCGCTCGATACGCAAAATACCCTGCCGCCGGCAGAAATCACGGCGGTGGACCGTCGGGAAGCCATGTTTGAGACGATGATGCTGGGCCTGCGCATGACCGACGGCGTATCCGAACGCGATTTTGAGCGCATGCATGGCGCGGCGCTTTCGCAGGTCTACGGCCCGGCGCTGGAGAGACTCGCGGGGGAGGGGCTGGGGGCGTGGTCCTCCGGTGCGCCGGGGGAGAGGCGGTTCTTCCTCACCCCACGCGGGCTGGAGGTACAAAACGAGGCGCTTATGGCGCTGATGCCGTAAACAAAAAGGTCCGCCGCATCCAGACGGGTGCGGCGGACCCATGATCGAAACTTACTGGAGGGAATCCTTGGTCAGCACGGATACGCCGGTATCGGTCACGGCATGGCCGAGATCCTCGCCCGCGATGGCCTTGACGGCAGCCTGTACGCCTTCATAGCCCATCACGTCGGGGTTCTGCGCCATGGTGCACAGCAGGTAGCCGTCCCTGATGAGGCTCTGGATGGCGTCGGACTTGTCAAAGCCCACGCCGATCACGCCGGTGTCGCCGGACGCCTTGATGGCGTTGCCGATGCCGGTGGTGGAGCCTTCGTTGCCGCCGAAGATGCCGACCACGCCCTGGGTGATGTAGTTCTCAGCAATGGTCTGGGACTTGGCAGCGTCGCCTTCGCCGTACTGGGTCTCGAGGATGTTGTAATCGGTGCCCTCAAAGGCGCTGCGGAAGCCCGCTTCGCGCTTCACGGTGGAGTCGGTAGCGGCATTGACGTTCACGATGCCGATGTCGCCGGAGGTGATGCCGGCCGCAGTCAGGGCCTTGATCATTTCCTCACCGGCGGTCTTGCCGGCGGCCTGGTTGTCGGTGGAGAAGGTGGCTTCCGCCTCGACGTTGGCGGGGGAGTCCACGTAGACGATCTTCACGCCCGCCTCGACGGCCTCGTTGAGCGCGGAGGAGATGGCGTCGGGGCCGTTGGCCGCCACGATGATGGCCTGGTAGCCGCCGGCGACGGCGTTGTTGACGCACTCGATCTGCTGGGCGTCATCCTTGGTGTTGGGGGACATGAAAGTAACGGTCACGCCGAGTTCCTCAGCGGCCTTCTGGGCGCCCTCGTTGAGGGTAATCCAGTGCTGGTCGATGGAGTCCATGGTGATCAGGGCGATCTTCTCGCCCGCGGCCATCGCGCTGGCAGCGCCGAGCACCAGGCACAGGCTGAGCAGCAGAGCAACGATCTTTTTCATAACAATGGTACCTCCTGTTTCTATTTCTGAACGCCCGCAGGCAATTCATTCGTCTTTTTGGTGGTTTTGCGGCTGAAGATGCCGCGGCGGAACACCACGTCAAGCAGCACGGCGAATACCACGATCACGCCGATCACGATGCGCTGGATGCCCACCTGCGCGCCGATCATGTTCAGACCGTTTTCCAGCGTCTGCCACACGGCCGCGCCGCCCAGGGTGCCCAGCAGAAGACCCGTTCCGCCCAGGGGAGAGATGCCGCCGATGACGCCTGCGGCCACCGCATACATTTCATAGGTGTTGCCGGCCTCCATGTTGCCCATGCTGGCCTGCGCGCACAGGATCAGGCCCACCACGAACGAGCAGAACGCCGCCACCAGATACGCCTTGGTTACCGTGGCCACCACCGAGACGCCCGACAGCTTGGCCGCATCCGCGTTGGAGCCGATGGCGTAGATGTGCCGGCCCGTGCGGGTCTTGCTCAGCAGGAAGAAGAAGGCCGCAAAGAGGACCATGGCAATCCAGAAGGTGTTGTACAGGCCCAGGGTGTCGCCGTAGTAGAAGAAGTTTTGGAACCTGTCGCCCATCTCCTGGCCGATGCCGCTGGCGATGGCGTTGGTGTTGCGGTTGCCGTTGACCATGTAGGCCACGCCGCGCGCCACGAACATCGTGCCCAGCGTGGCGATGAAGGGCGGGAGCTGGAACTTGCCCACGAGCATGCCGTTGAGCACGCCTACCAGCAAGCAGGCCACCAGCGTGATCAGGATGGCGGGGATGGGATGCATGCCGCCGGACATCAGCGTGCCGGAGATCATGGCGCTCATGCCGACCACCGAGCCGATGGACAGGTCGATGTTGCCGGTGATGAGCAGGTAGCTCTGGCCGATGCCGATGATGAGGTACTTGGACATGGAGCGCGTGAGGTTGACGATGTTGCGCCCCGAGAACACCGTGGGGTTGATCAGGCCGAACGCGATGTAGATGATGATGAGTCCCGCGAAGGCCGTCAGCGCCGCGCCCATGCCGCGCACGCTGAGCAGCCGCTTGAGGAAGGGTTGCTTGCTGTGTTCCATACGATCCGTGCCTCCTACGCTCATTGGCCTGCCGCCATTTTGTTTTCAAACCGGGTTGCCAGCGTGAGAATCTCGTTTTGCGTGGTTTCCCGCGCCATCACCTCGCCGGTGATCTGACCGTCGCACATCACGATGACGCGGTCGGCGATGCCCAGCACCTCCGGCAGCTCGCTGGATACGAACATCACGGCGATGCCCTGCTGCTTGAGCTGGTTCATCAGGTGGTAGATCTCCACCTTGGCCGCCACATCGATGCCTCGCGTGGGCTCGTCAAAGAGGACCACCCGCGAGTTGCGTGCCAGCCACTTGGCCACGACCACCTTCTGCTGGTTGCCGCCGGACAGGTTGGCCGCGTCCACATCCAACGACGGGGTTTTGATCTGCAAATTCCGGACCGCACGGTCGCACATGGCGTTTTCCCTGCTGTGGCTGACTACGCCCAGCCGGTTGCACAAAAGGTCCAGGTTGGGAAGCGCAATATTGTGGCGGATGCTCAGCTTGGTGCACAGGCCATCCTTCTTGCGGTCCTCCGGCGCCAGCACCACTCCCTGACGGATGGCGTCCGCCGGACTGTGAATGGCGATTTCCCTGCCGTCGAGGAAAATCTGTCCGGACTGCTTGGGGTCGATGCCGAAAATGGCGCGCGTGGTTTCGGTGCGCCCTGCGCCCATCAGGCCCGCAAAACCCACGATTTCACCCTCGTAGAGGGAAAAGCTGATATTTCGCACCATGCGGCCGGCGTTGAGGTTTTTGACCTCAAAGATCTTTTTGCCCTTTTCGCAGGTCACACGGGGGAATTTTTCCTTGATTTCGCGGCCCACCATATGGGTGATGATCTGATCGATGGTGGTATCGGCAAAGTTCATGGTGGTGATATACTGGCCGTCGCGCATGATGGTCACGCGGTCCACGATGTGCTGCAGCTCCTCCAGCCGGTGGGAGATATACACGATGCCGTGGTCCGAAGCGCGAAGGTCCCGGATGATGCGGAAGAGGTCCTCGATTTCGCGTGCGGTAAGGGCGGAGGTGGGCTCATCCATGATGAGGATGCGCGCGTCCATTGACAGCGCCTTGGCGATCTCCACCATCTGCTGCTTGGAAATGGGCAGGTCGCCCACCACCGTGCGGGGGGAGATGTCGATCTTGAGCCGGCCCAGCACCTCGGCGGCCTCTGCCTCCATCTCGCGCTGATTGAGCACCACGCCGCGCACCTTTTCGCGCCCCAGGAACATATTTTCGGCCACGGTGAGGTGACGGCACATGTTGAGCTCCTGGTGGATGATGGCCACGCCCGCGGCCTGGGCCTGCTTGGGGGTGAGGTTGCCATATGCCTTGCCCTGGATTTCCATGTCGCCGCTGTCGCGGGTATAGACGCCGCTGAGCACCTTCATCAGCGTGGACTTGCCCGCGCCGTTCTCGCCCAGAAGCGCCATGACCTCGCCGCTTCGCAGCTCGAAATCCACATGGTCCAGCGCCTTTACGCCGGGAAACGACTTGCAGATATCGTGCATGGATACGATGATGTCGTTCATTGGCCTAGCCCCTTTGTCTGATTTGCTTGTTTCGGTGAAAAAAGTATAGCATTTCGACGGCCGCCGAAGAAATGGGGGTTCTTTGGTTTTCAGGGGGCTTTTTTATGGAGTTTTGATGGAACAAAAAAAGGCCCCGGCGGCCGGGGACGCCGGAGTGATGTGAAATCATTGTGCCGGAGGGAAGAACGCGTACTCCAGCATCAGGCACAGGGCGTGATAGACGGGCAGGTGCAATTCCTGTACCATAAAGGTTTCCGATACGCCCACCACCACGCTCACGTCGCACAGGGGACGCAGCTTTCCGCCCGTGCCGCCGGAGAGCAGCGCCACGCGCATGCCGCGCGCGTGCGCAACCATGGCCGCCGCCACGGCGTTTGCGGCGTTGCCGGAGGTGGAGATACACAGCAGCACATCCCCCGGACGGCCCAGTCCATATACCTGCTGGGCAAAGGAGATGCCGCCGCTCACGTCGTTTTGAAGCGCCGTGGACAGCGCGGAGTTTTCCACCAGCGCCACGGCAGGCAGCGTGCCCTCCAACGAGGCGGCGAGCCGCTCGCCCTCCTGGCCGAAGCGCTCGCTAAGGAGGCGGGCGGCCTCCGCATCGATGGGGCGGGGCAGAGTGAAGCTTTTCATCAGCTCGCCCACGATATGCAGCGCGTCGGCGGCGCTGCCGCCGTTGCCGCAGACCAGCAGCTTTCCGCCGGAGGCAAACGACTGGCGGATGAGCTCATAGAGCGCGCGAATGTCCTCCTTTTGTGGGGCCAGAATGGGGTAGCGATCCACAAGAGCGTCCAGCACGGCTTCGGGGCCGGCGTAACGGATATGAGCCATGGTCGAGTTCCTCCTTTGTTTTTCGGCACCTAGGCCTGCTCGGCTCCCGCCATGGCAATGGCCAGCGCGGCATAGTCGCCGATGCGGTCGCCAAGGGCGGCGGGCAGGATGCGGCAGGCGGCCAGCGAGGTGGGAAGCGCCTCCTGCGCCAATGCGCGCAGCATGCCGTCGCGCAGCAGTCCTTCGCAGCGGGCATAGATAGAGCCGATCACGATGCGCTCCGGGTTCAGCAGGTCCACCAGCAGGGCCAGTCCGCGCCCCAGCTGGCGCGCCACATGGTCCAGCGCCTCCAGCGCCAGCGGGTCGCCCCGCCCGGCGGCCTCTGCCACAACGCGGGCCGTGAGCGGACCGGAGCCCATGGAAACGGGCGCGCCCTTCTGCCGCTCGCGCAGGGCCAGCGTCTCGGCCAGCTGACGGATGCCGCCGCCCGAACAGAACCCCTCAAACGAGCCCTCCTTGCCGTAGCCCGTGGGGCCGTAATCGCTCAATCGCCAGTGCCCCAGCTCACCCGCCATGCCGCAGGCGCCCCGGTACAGCCGCCCGTCCAGAATCAGTCCCGCGCCCAGGCCCGTCCCAAAGGTGAGAAAAGCCATGCTCCGGCAGCCCTGGCCCGCGCCCCACCGCCATTCGGCCAGGGCGCAGGCGTTGGCGTCGTTTTCCATGAAAGCGGGCGCACCCAGCGCCCGGGTGATCCGTTCCGTCCAGGAGGCGCCGCTCCAGCCAGGCAGGTTGGGCGGATTGAGCAGCACGCCGCGCGCGCGATCCAGAGGACCACCGGTGCTGACGCCCGCGCCCAGCACGCGGCACCCCGCCGTCATATCCAGCGCCATGGCACACATGCGCTCCATAGCCTCCGCCTGCGTAGCGGGCGTGGCGATCTCGTGCCGCTTGAGCACGCAGGGCGCGCCCGCCTCCTCCACGCCCGTGCATACGGCGCATTTGGTGCCGCCGATGTCAAACCCCACCCAGCAGTCCATACAGCCGCTCCTTTCCCCATGGGTTCTTTTGTCAAAGAGTATAACACAGGCGCACGGAAAAGCAAGCTATCCGCGTTTGCACAGCAGCTCGCGCAGGCGGGCGCGCAGCTCGGCCAGCTTGCGGTTGATGAAATCGCCCAGCCTCAGACGCGGCACATAGAGGCTGGCCCCGCCCCCGCCTACGGAGAACACGCCGCAGCCCTCGCCGTCAATGACCACGCTCCGCTGCCCGCCCAGCACGCAGCGGAAGGTGGTGCCGGCATAGAATGTGCCCACATACATCCGCTTTTGTCCGCCCGGACCATCCGAGCAGAGAAAAGCCAGTCCGCTGCCGGGATAGGTGCGCAGGCCTTCGCGCGTGAAACCGATGATGTTGGGATGGTCGAAGTAATCCCGCTCCTCGCCAAAGGCGTTGAAGCGGCGTACCTTGAGAAGCAGTTCCAGCTCGCTTACCGCGCCGATGCGGCGGCTGGGGATGCCGTAGAGATCGCCGTAGAACACGCAGGGATAACCGTAGGCCCGCAGCAGGATCAGGCCGTAGGCCGCGGCCTTGAACCAGCCATCCACCCAGCTTTCCAGCGATTGACCGGGCTGGGTGTCGTGGTTGTCCACAAAGGTTACCGCCAGGTCGGGCCGGGCGCCCACCAGCGTGCCCTCAAACAGGCGGCTCATGTCAAACTGCCCGTTGCCGCGGGAAATCTCGTGAAAATGCTGGTGCAGCGGCACATCAAAGAGGCTCATGCTGAAGTCGACCTTCCCAAGGTAGTCCAGCAGCACATTCACGTCCTGATGCCAGTATTCGCCCACGGCGAACAGCTCGCGGCCCGCGTAGGCGCGCATATCCGCCAGCCATGCCTTGTAGAACGAGGCGCTGATGTGCTTGACCGCGTCCAGCCGGAAGCCGTCCAGCTCCGTGGTGTCGATGTACCAGTGCCCCCAGCGGCTCAGCTCCTCGCGCACGGTGGGATTGTCCGTATCCACGTCCGCTCCCATCAGGTAGTCATAGTTGCCCCGCTCCTTGTCCACATCCTGCTGCCAGGTCTTTCCGCCGATGCGGTACAGGCCCGAGCGGTGCGTGGCGTCATTCCAGTCCACGCCGCTGAAGCACTCGTGCGTCCAGATGAAATCGCTGTATTTGCCTGCGCGGCCGGGAAAGGTGAAACGCGTAAAAACGACGGCAGGAATTTCAGGCGTATCGGTCTGGGAGCGGTCGTCGGGGTTGTCGCAGTGTACGGTCACCTGTTCGGATTCATCCGCGCCCATGCGATGGTTGAGCACGATATCGGGCAGTACCTGCAGGTCCGCCAGGTGCAGCATGCGGATGGCCGCCAGGTATTCGGCACGCGTTCCGTACTTGGTGCGCACCGTGCCCTTCTGGTCAAACTCACCCAGGTCATAGGTATCATATACGCCGTATCCCACATCGTTGATACCGGCGCTGCCCTTGTAGGCGGGCGGCAGCCATACGGCTGTAAAACCCATGCGCCGCAGCTGCAGCGCATCCCGTCCGGCCTTGCGCCATAGCTGGCAGTCGTTGGGAAGTTCCCATTCAAAATATTGCAGCATCACGCCGTTGAGCATGAGATCCACCTCCTTGGGGAGCAGAAAAAAATGCCCCTCTGATGATTATATGCAACGGATACATGCCGGGCAAGCGGCAGGCAGCGCGGCGCATGCGCGGAAAGCTGGTCAAAATTCCAGCAAAACAAACGTTTTTCGCTCCGGCAGCGGCAAAGCTGCGAAAGGCCACTTTTTACAAATGGACAAAAAACATATAGGTTCATCCTGTCGAAAAACGTTTTTGGGAGGCCTGGTGGGCCGCCGCCTTCCCACAGCAAGCCGTACCCGGCGACAGGCGCGGTGGATTCGCAAACCTTGTGTGTCTCCCCGTCGCGCCCAAAGCGCAGGGAAAACGTGTTCTGGCGGAGAAAGACGGCGCAGCCGACACGCTGAGAACGCCGGGGACGAGCCGATTCGACACGCTGAAAGGCTGCGAATCAGACTTTTTCGGCGTCCTGCACTTTACATTTTATTACCAGTGTGTTATATATGTCAGCAAAGCGGCGCGCATGTGCCGCCAATCATTCGCCGGGAAGCGGCGAAGAAAGAAGGGCAGACAGGATGAAACGGATTTTTGCGGCTGTGCTGGCGCTGTGCCTGTGCGCGGCGGGCGCCGCCATGGCGCAGGAAAGCGAGGATGGATGGGCCGCGGGTGATACGGTCGTCTTTGGCAGCTATGAGCAGGACAATGTTTTGACCAACGGCCAGGAGCCGCTGGAGTGGATCGTGCTCAAAACAGAGGGCGACCGTGCGATGCTGATTACGCGATACCTGATTGATGCGCGCGCCTATCATAAGGCGTTTGTGAAGATGACGTGGAGCGAATGCACGCTGCGCCAGTGGCTCAACGATACCTTCCTGAAAGAAACGTTTTCCCAGGAGGAGCAGGCGCGCATTCAGGAGGTGCTGGTGGTCAACGATGACAACCCGCACTACAGCACGCGGGGCGGCGAGGATACCATGGATCGGGTGTTCCTGCTCAGCGAGGCGGAAGTGCTCGAGTTTTTCCCTGAGCAGGAGCAGCGCACCTGCCAGGCGACCGAATACGCCAAGGCGCAGGGCGCGTATGTGGATGAAAACAACGGCAATTCGTGGTGGTGGCTGCGCTCGCCGGGCGTGCGGCCTGTGGACGCGTGCGGCGTGCGCGCGGACGGGCGCATCAGCGGCTACGGCAGCCGGGATGTGAACCGCCCCAGCGGCACGATTCGCCCGGTGATCTGGGTAACCATGGGCGAATAGAGCCCCCAAACGAGACGAGCCGCGGCAGGAAACCATGAGCTGGCACAGCGCCAGCCGTGCTTTCCGCCGCGGCCTGTTTTTTTATTCTCCAGTCGGTGCCGCCGCCTCCGGGGTCGGGGTCGAATCAGGATGCGGGGTCTGTGTTGCCTCCGGGGTGGGAGCGGGGAGGTAGGCGTAGTCGCGCCAGCCGTCGCCCTGGGCCACGGGGCCCTCCTGGCCCTCGCTGGCCGCGTCAATGCGCGCCCAGACCGCCTCGGCGGCCTCGCCCGTCACCAGGCGGGGCTGGAAATCGTTAACCTCCGGGTCGCCGGACACATTGGCCGCGTACACGCGCAGCTGCTGGCCCAGGTAGGTGCCGTCGTCATCAAAGGTCAGGGTCAGGCGCAGGGCACAGCTTTCCAGCGCCCGTACCTTCACGTTGCCGCCGAAGCAGAAGTTGCCCATGCTGTAGAAGATGTAGCGGCCATTGTAGACCTCCATTCCCTGCACCACATGCGGATGGCTGCCCGCGATGAAATCCGCGCCCATGTCGATGAGCTTATGGGCCAGATCGATCTGCGCGTTGGTGTGCTGGGAGGAATACTCCGTGCCGGCGTGCTGGGCAAAGATAATGGCGTTTACGCCCTCCTCCTCGCGCAGAATACGGATCTGTTCTTTCAGCTGTTCCCGCAGGGTAAAGAAGTGTACGCGCTGCATGCCGAAAAAGGCGATTTTGATGCCGTCCTTTTCGAAGATGTAGGGGGTCAGCTCGTCAAAGACGTGCACGCCCGCGCCGGTGAGCGCCTCAACGGTGCTGGTCTTGCCCCGCTTGCCGTAATCCAACGTGTGGTTGTTGTCCAGGTTGACGGCCTCGATGCTGGACAGCGGCAGGATGCGGGCAAAGTCTGTCGGGCCGCGGAAACAGTAGGTTTTGTTGACGGCGTCTCGGCTGTCGTCCTTGAGCACGCCTTCAAAGTTGATGATGGTCAGATCATCCTCGGAAAAGAAATCGCGCATCTTCTCAAAGAAATAGGTGTACCCCTCTTTCCTGGCGTAATCGTGGAAGGAACCCTCGCGGTTGATCAGCCAGTCCTCGCCGCCCAGCGTGCAGTCGCCTACAAAGGTGAGGGTGACGGTCTTTTCGGCCAGCGCCGTGCCGCTCGCGGCAAGCAGGACCAGACACAACGCCGCTGCAAGGGCCTTACGCATGCGCGGCCTCCTTTCCCAGCGCGCGCCGCCGCAGGCCAAGCAGGCCCGCGCCCATGGCTACCAGCACGGCGGCCATTACGGCATAGAGGATGCGGTTGTCGATGGGGGATTTGTCAAAGGCAAATTCCAGCGCCACCAGTGCTCCGATGCCCGCAGCGAGGCCCAGCACGCTTCCTGCGGCAGCCACGCGCGAAGGCCTGGCGCGCAAAAGCCACACGGCCGTCACTGCCGCCAGCATCACCGCGCACCACAGCTGGTTGACGCGCACGAAGCCAAAGCGCAGGAATCCGTCCCGGCGCAGGCTCTCCCAGAAAACCTGCGTGAGGGCAAAGAGCAGCATCCCTGTGAGCGCCGCGTCCTGCGGGCGGCGCAGGCAGCGCCATACGAGCGCGCAGAGCACAAGGGCCGTCAGCCCCTCCCACACAAAGACGGGAAAGCGCAGATCGCCGTAGAGATCAGGCACAGCAAAGGGAAAGAACTGCCAGAAGGGGTTATCCATATACTCGCCGATACCCTCGGTGGTCAGGCATTCGGCGAAGCGGCCCAGTGCCGCCGTCAGCAGCAGGGCGGGCATGGCTGCGCCCATCGTGGGCAGCCAGCCGAGGCGGGTGATGCGTCCAAACAGCGCGGCGGCGGCCAGCACCCCCACAAACGCGCCGGCCATGGAATAGCCGCCCAGTCCGAAGTGGTAGAGGAAGGCGGGACCGAAGTCCACCGCGATAAAGCTGGCTTTGACCGCGCAGTAGCCCAGGCGCGCGCCCACAAAGCCCAGCGGCAGCGCCCACAGCGAGAAGCGAAGGCCGTCCTCCGCCGCGCCAAATGCCTTGCGGAAGCCGGCCATCGCCATCAGCGCGGCCAGCAGCAGCCCAAGGGCGAGCGCCGCGCCGTAGGGGTAGCAGGCAATTCCCAAAAGGGTAAAAAGGGGCGTGGGTTCTCTCATGGCTTACTCCTGATTCACAAGCGTGGCAAAGTAGAGAATATCGCAGATGGAACGCACCTTGTGCGTGCTTAAGGCGTTGATCTTTTCATTATTGAGCACCATGGTGGAGGAACTGCCGCCGTCCAGGTTGTAGGCGTTTTGCACATCCAGCGTCCCCATGAACTCCGCCATCTGCGGGATGGTCAGCCCCACGGAACCCGGGTTTTCCGGGCCCTCCGTGGCCACGCACACATAGGAAAGGGGTCCTGCCTGGGCCACAACCATGCGCTGGGCGGGCTTGTCGTAGGCCACATCGTCCAAAAAGCCGCCTTCCACGACCTCGCCGTCTACCACCAGGGCCGGGCCAAAGCTGAAGGAGTTGATCACGGTTCCTTCAAATGCGGCCAGATTTTCGGAGGTGGCGTCCTCAACGATGTGAAAATCCCCCTGGTCGTCGATGAGCAGAATGTCGCTGCCGGGGGCGGGGTTGTCGCGGTAGAGCGTGCCCTGACGGACCACGTAACCGTTGCTGGAAAAATTGAAATAATCGCCGTTGACGGCGAATACCGCCTGTACCCGCTTGGCCAGCCGGGTGCCGGGCGTCTGCGTATCGCTGCCGTAGCGCCCCGCCATGGCTGTGCGAATCTGCGAGGGATCGGAGATGGTGACGCGCGCGATGAGAATCGTGGTATCATAGGCGCGCGTCTCTTCCACCGTTACCGTGATGGTATCATCGTGGTAGCTCAGGCCGTCATAGCCGCTTTCCAGGGGCGCCCCGCCCTTTTCCGCTTCCAGGCTCAGGGCGGGATAGGCGCCCTCAGCCAGCGCGCCATCCACCAGCGCGCCCGAGGGCACGGCAAACATCAGCGCCGTCAGCAAGGCCAGCAGGAGCAGGGCCCGAACGACATTTTTCATGATTGACAAGCACCTCCATCCATGCCTCAAAGGGCACAAAACACCATTTTTTGAAACGCAGTATATCATAGTCCAAGGGCCGGAGCTTGTCAACGCGCGGGCAAGGCACGTTTCGATCAAAAATGTTACGTAAATATGAAGGATGTGCTTGACAGATTTAACAATCTGACCTACAATAAACGCTGGAACACAACGCACTCAAGCCATTTCAATCTGTGGAGGGCATGCAGATGAGGCACGGAAACCGTTGGGCGCGCCTGTTGGCCGCCGTGTGCGCCATGGCGCTGTTTTTGTCGGTGATTTCGCCGGCGCTGGCGGCGAAGTATCCTTATGATACGATAAGTATGGATGATGTAAATATGCGCAGCCGCGCCAATACCACATCCACCATTCTCAAAAAAATCCAGAAGGGGGATACCGTGACCATTCTGGGCGTTACGGGCAGCTTTTACCGCGTGGAATTTGACGGTAAGACCGGCTATGCCATGAAGAAATACATTGACGGCACCGATCCTTCCCCCGATCCCTCGCCCAATCCGGCGCTCAGCATGCAGGCGCCGCCGGCCATATCCGAATATCCCTACGATACCACGGTCATCGACTACGTGAAGCTGCGCAAGGTCGCCCAGACGGAGGGAGAGGTCATCCTGACCATTCCCGCCGGCAGCGTGGTTACGGTGTATGACCGCACCAGCAACGGTTTTGCCAAGGTCAAGTACGATGGCAAGACCGGCTATTGCGTGGACACGCACATCAACCTGGCCAACATTCCCGCCCCCACGCCCCAGCCTGGCGCGGAGAAGTATACCGAGCTGAAAAACGGCAGCGAAGGCGCGGCCGTGACCGCCCTCCAGTCCGCCCTGGCGGAGCTTGGGTACCTGGAGGAGGAGGACGTGGACGGTAAGTTCGGCAGCAAGACCGAAGAGGCGCTCAAGGTGTTCCAGAAGCGCAACGGCCTTACCCGGGACGGCATCGCCAGCCAGGACCTCCAGCTCAAGCTCTACGAGGATACCCCCAAGGATACCCGCGGCTACCGCCAGTATGTGCGCACGGTACCGCCTGTTGCGGGCGCAGTGATCCGCGAAAAGTCCAAGGGCGAGCCCGTGACCAA
>OHEM01000088.1_pt1 | contig 47974 bp, 40 predicted proteins | sample 1567281 | NCBI WGS metagenome assembly OHEM01 (sample SAMEA3879537, study PRJEB24766) | human gut metagenome | biome: human-associated habitat; feature: feces | place: USA | collected 1985/1987
CCTGTGGGCACTTGCATGAAGCGCAAAGCGACCCGCAGGCGTGAGCAAATACAAGGGCTGCGCGCGTTCCGGGCGCACAGCGTCCATATTTGCGAGGAGGGAAAACGTGTCCTGTTGGAAACGATCGCCGCAGACGAGCTTTTTCGGCACGCTGCCGGCAGACGTGCTTATTTCCCTATGCGGGGCAAAGGAGATCCAATGCTATACCTTTGATCCAGAGGCGCGGAAGCTTCACAGGTTGAGCAGCGCAAGCGCGGCAAGAATCATGCCCATGGCCAGGGTCTGACGGCGGCTGAGCCGCTCGTGAAACAGCCAGACACCCAGCAGGGCGATCAGCACGATGGTGCCCACGCTGTAGGTGGGGTAGGCGATGACGGCAGGCACGTCGTTGAGCGAAAGCAGCAGAAAACGGGAGGAGAAGTAATTGGGCGCGCCAATGAGCAGGCCAAAGAGGAGGTCGGCTCCGGTGAGCGACTGACGCCGGGCGATGCATACGGCCACGCAAAGCAGCAGGGCGGTGACGAAGGTGATGAGCAGAAAGGTGTCCTTGAGTGGAGCCTGTCCGAGCTCCTCGAAAATTTTGGCGGTAGCGTCCGTACTGCCGCCGACCAGCAGCAGGAGCACGAGTCCGGCGCGGCTGGCTGCCTTCTGACTGCCGCGCTCCAGGTTGATCAGCAGGATGGCCAGGAAAGCCAGGAGCATGCCGGCCATTTGCACAGCGCCGGGACGCTCCCCAAAGATCAGCATGGCCATGGCGGTGGGCACGAGCACGCCCAGCTTCATGAAGGTGGCGGAGAGCACCACGCCGTTGCGGGCGATGTTCCATTGGAGCAGCAGAAAGCCGCCCAGATACATTGCGCCGCTGACCAGCCCAAGCCCGACGGTGAAGGCGACGCCCTCCCGCGGCAAGGGCACCGCTCCGGCGAAGGAGGCGGCCAGAACCGTACACATCAGGTAATTGCACGCAAGCATGCTCGCGCGGTTATGGATGCGCGTTTCGCTCAGCCGCATCAGCACGGATACCAGCATGCTGCTGAGAATTGCCAGAACCAGATAGATCATGGACGAAATTTCCGCCTCCTTCAGATGCCGGCGCGAAAGGATGGTTGATGCCTTGATGGTTTCTGCTTAAGCGCTTCCACCTCTGCGCTCAGCCGCCGGGATGTCGTTGTATCTGCTGCAGCTCTTTCCTGTGCGGCTGTACGGCCCTATGGATACCGGGCCGCTGAGGAAGGCTCCCTCTTCTTTTCCTTACGCTTGTTACTCCTTTCGGATTGAGGAGAGAAAGTATGAAAATAAAGAAAATCCTCAGACTTTCGGCTGAGGATTGTGGTGGTCGCAACAGGACTCGAACCTGTGACCCCATCGATGTGAACGATGTGCTCTACCAACTGAGCCATGCGACCATGTCTTGACGACGGGATTCACTATACCATAATTCTCTGAACTTGTCAACGGCATGGAGACGAAAATTTTTATTTTGTGATAGGATGTCAATGCGACCCACGAAACCGTTTGACAGATACTTGACAAAAACACAGATTCGGCGTATACAAAAAAGGAGGACGTCCGAATCGGACAAAGGAGGATCAACGATGCAGAAAAAAGGGAGAACATTTGTGGCACTGGTTCTGACATGCTGCCTGGTGCTTGGCGTTTCCATGGCGCAAGCGGAAACGCTCAGCGGCACCGCACAGGGTTTTGGCGGCGAAGTCAAAGTAACGGTCACCGTGGAAGATGGCGTAATTACGGATTGCGTCATTGAGGGCGATCAGGAGACGGCGGGAATCGGTAGCCAGGCGATTGAGCAGATGCCCGAGAAGATTGTGGCGGCCAATGGCGTGGATGTCGACGGCGTTGCCGGCGCGACCATCACCAGCGAAGCGGTTTTGACCGCCCTCTCCAATGCCCTGAATGGCGAAGCGGCGAGCCAGGAGGGCTTTACGCCCGGGACCTATACGGTGGAGACCTATGGCCTGAATGCGCCCATGACCGTGGTGGTAACCGTGGACGAGTCCTCCATTACGAACATTGAGGTCCCTGTACAAGGCGAAACCATCGGTCTGGGCGATGAAGCGATCGCCATTCTGATTCCGGAAATTCTGGAGGCGCAGAGCACGGATGTGGATGCGGTGACCGCCGCAACCTACACCAGCAACGTCCTGTTGCGGGCTGTGAATGAAGCGCTGACCATGGCGGGCGGAAATGCCTCCATGCTTGCCAACAACGGCCTGGAGGAGGACACCACCGTTCCGGAAGATACGCAGACGCAGCTGGTAGTGATCGGCGGCGGCGCGGCGGGCATGACGACCGCCCTGCATGCCGCGGAGCTGGGCGTGGACGTAATCCTGCTGGAAAAAATGGACCTGCTCGGCGGCACCAGCGTGATGGCCGGCGTCGGCACGCAGGCGGGCTCCAGCAAGCTGCAGCTGGACAAGGAAGATCCCTACACGGCGGATGAGTTCTTTGAGTATATCAAGGGTCTGGGCGTTGGCGTGGAGGAGAAGATCAGCACGATTGCGCCGGTCAGCGAAGACTATGCCCATACCCTGGCTTACGAATCCGGCGCGATGATGGACTGGCTGAGCGAAGGGCTTGGCTTGCCCATGCAGGCGACGGCAGAGCACAGCAATGCGCATTCCCTGACCTCCACAGAGGACGGCCTGTTTGGTGAGCAGCTGGTTCGCGCGCTGAAGAAAAAGCTGGAAGAGAACAATGTGGATGTACGCACCGCAAACCGCGCTACGGAAATCCTGATGGAGGACGGCAAAGTGGCGGGCGTCAAGGTGGAGACAGCCAACGGCGAATACACCATTTCCAGCCCCTATGTCGCCATTTGCACCGGCGGCTATGGCGGCGGAGAAGAAGCGCTTGAGAAGTTCGCTCCCTCCCGCCTGGGCTATGTGTGCACGGCGGCCAAGTCCAGCACCGGCGACGGCCTGCTGATGGCTGAAGCGGTTGGCGCGCAGATTGTCAACGCGGAATCGATCACCTATCGCACCATTGCTGCCGGCGTGGACAATGTGGGCGGCGCAATCGGCCTGCACAATGCTCCCAGCGCGGGCGCCATTATCGTCAACAAGGAAGGCAAGCGCTTTGCCAGCGAAATTGGCGATGACGAGGCGCTGGTCCTGGGCATCCAGGCGCAAACCGGCGGTGTAGGCTATGTCATCATGGATCAGGCGGCGATGGATGCCCGCTACGATGTGTCCGGCCTGTATATTCCCGGCACCTATGAAAACCTCTTTACCAAAGCGGATACGCTGGAGGAGCTGGCGGAAAAGATGGGAATCGATGCCCGGCAGCTGGTTGCAACCGTGGAGGAATATAATGCTTCTGTCGAAAAGGGCGTGGACGAGGCTTTCGGCCGTGAGAAAGCGCTGAGCAAGCTTGAGACGGCGCCTTTCTACGCTGCCAGCGGCAAGCCTTCCAATCATATTTGCGCGGGCGGCATCCTCACCGATGGCAAGGCGCAGGTTCTGGACGCGGACAACAATCCCATCGAGGGACTCTATGCCGCGGGCGAAACCGTCAATCTGGCCTATCATCCGCTTTGCAGCGCCCTTACCTTTGGCCGTGTAACGGCTGAGCAGGTAGCGCAGCGCCTCGCGGAATAATTCAAAAGGCCGGCAAGGGGAAACTTGCTTTCAAAAAGCCATATTTCATCAGGGGCTGCTTCCTTCCGGAAACAGCCCCTCAGTTTATCAACAAATTATTTTGAGCTTTTGGAGGACCGGGACGCCCGGGTGAAACCCGAATCCGGCGGCATGTGCGGGCGGCGGGAAATCCCCAAAGCTCCTCCTGCGCCAATCCCGGCGCTCCGCGCGGACAGCGCGCACAGCGCCGGGATTGGCTGACGTATGCATCTTCCAACCGTCCTGATAAGGGGACGGCAAAATACACGGAGGAGGAAAACTCCCCGCATCAGGCGCTGAGCAAAGCCGCGCATCTTCCGGCTGCCGGCCACCGGGAGGACCGGTCAGATTTCCGTGATGGCCGGGCTGGACCTGCGTGCCAGCGTCATCTCCCGAACCGGAGCACGGGAACCGATAGCCACCCCGGCATGGCAAAGCAGGTTGAGCGCGGGAAAATCCACGCCTGCCAGCACGCTGAAGCCCACGCCGCCCGAAAAACGGGGATTGACCTCCAGAAACCAGGCGCCGCTGTCGTTTACGATAAATTCCATATTCACCACGCCCACCACGCCCGCACAGGCCGCCACCTGCGCACAGACGGCCTCCAGCGGGTGTCCGGGCAGGACGCGCACGGCGGTGCCCAGCCCGTTGGGGGTGCGCAGCAGCTCATGCCGCGCCAGCGCCTGCACGTGGCCGAAACGGTCGCGGGCCACGTCCACGGTGTAGATGTCGCCGTCCAGATAGGGCTGGGCGATGTAATCCCCACGAGCGTCCAGCGCCGCGTGATACGCCTGCGGCGTGCGGACGATCACCTGCCCCTGGCTGCTGCGGCCGTGCAGGGGCTTGAGCATCAGGGGATAGTCCGCTGCCTCCGGCTCCCAGCCGTAGGGGGAACGCGTGGGAATGATCCGGCACGCACCCTCGCGGGCCAGCAGCGCGGCCATGGCCTGCTTGTCCCGGCACAGGCGGGCGCAGGGCTCGTCGGGCACGCAAAGCACGCATCCCAGAGCCGAAAAGCGCGCCTTGTGGGCACATAGCGCGTCCACTTCCACGTCCGTCAGGGGGATGAGAAAGTCCGCGTGCTCGCGCCGCACGGCTTCCTCCATCTGGCGCACATAGGCGTCCGCATCCGTGGCGTAAACCGCCTGGAAAAAGACGTCCACCTCGCCGGAGGCAACGTTCCATGCCCTGGGGTAGATGTCGCAGCCCACCACGCGCAAGCCCAGCGCGTGCAGCCGCTCGATGACCATGCCGGCCGAGGCCGAGCCCACAGCCGTCAGCAGCGCCGTTTTCATGCCTTCGCCTCCCCGCGCCGCCGGGCCGCCAGCCCGCGCAGCATGTCCATGAGATAGCGCATGCTCTCCAGCCGCAGCAGCAGCGCGAGCCCGCCGTAGATCGCCGCGCCCGCCAGCACCTGCAAAACCAGCAGCGGAAGCGGCGAAAGCGGCAGCTGTCCCAGCGCCCACACCGCCGCGAACATCACCGCCGAAAGCGCCAGAGCCGGCAGCACATCGCGCATCTGTTCCAGATATCCGTATCCCAGCAGCTTGCGGTTGGGCGAGGCGTTGACCACGGCGGCCAGCAGCGTGCTGGCCACCGCGCCCCACGCGATGGCGTATACGCTGTCAAACAGAAAAACCGTCGCCGCCAGGATGAGCAGGCCGTAGCTCTTTTTGATCAGCTCCAGCCGCAGAAACACGTCGCTGCGGCCCATGGCGTTGATGGCCTGCAGGTTGGCCGTATGGATGGGGTAGAACGCGAAGTCGATGCAGCAGATCTGCAAAAACGGCACGCAGGGCAGCCATTTGTCCGTCAGCAGCAGGCGCACCAGCGGCTCGGCCACCGCCGCCAGCCCCGCCATCATGGGCAGCACCAGAAAGCTCGATACCATCACCGAGCGGCGCATCATCTGCTTCATGCGGGATACGTCGTCCTGCTCGTCGGCCAGCACGGGGAGCATCACGCTCTGAATGGAGCCGTTGACCGCGTTCATCACCAGTTCGGGAAACTGCTTGCCCCGGTTGTAGAAGCCTAAAGTCTCCTGAGCGTACTTCTTCCCGATCACGGCGGTGCGCAGGTTGTTGTAGCCGGTTTCCAGCAGGCTGGAGGCCAGCAGCTTCCAGCCGAAGCGGATCAGCCCCCGCACGCGCGCCCAGGAAAACAGCGCCCGGGGCCGCCATTTCACCAGCCACAGCAGCACCAGCGCCAGGCTGAGCTGGCTGGTGAGCTGCTGGGCCACCAGCGCCCAATAGCCCGTTCCCGCGGCCGCCATGGCGATGCCCACCACGCCCGAGAGCGTCGTGCAGATCAGGCTGGCGGTCATCAGCCGGCGGAAGGCCATTTCCCTGGCGATCACGGCGTTTTGCACCGAGATGAGCGCGCCGGGCAGCAGGATCAGCGCCAACACCCGCAGCACCGGCGCCAGCGCCTCCATGGCGAAAAAGGCCCCGATGGCCGGCGCCAGCAAAAACAGCAGCCCGTACAGCACCACCGCGATGCCCAGGCTGACGTAGAACACGGAGGACAGATCGGTCTCGTCCACGTCCTTTTTCTGGATCAGGGCGGTGTTGAGCCCGCTCTGCACAAACACCTGCGACACCGCGATGAACACCGTCAGCATCGTCAGTACGCCGTAATCCGACGGGTCCAGCAGGCGCGCCAGCACCACGCTGACCACGAAGGAGATGCCCTGCGTGCCCACGCTTTCGGCCAGCTTGAACAGAAAGGAGGCGGCGGCCTGCTTGCCGCGCTGCTCACGCATGGCGGAGCTCCTCCCTGACCACGCGGCAGATGAGATCAACCTGCGCATCGGAAAGCTCCGGGTAGAGCGGCAGGGTCACCACGCCGTCGGAGATGCGGCGGGCAACGGGCACGCGCGAGGTGTCAAAGCCGGCGCGGCCGCGGTAGCATTCAAAGTCCGTCACGAGGGGATAGAAATACTTGCGCGCGTAGACGCCCTCCCGGTCCAGCGCCTCGCATACGGCGTCGCGCACGGTCCGCCCGCCCGCGAACACCACCGGGAAATAGGCGTAGTTGCTCCTGACCCCCGGCTGCGTGGGCGGCAGACGCAGGCCGCGCACGCCGTCCAGCCGGTCCATGTAGCGGTCATGCACATGGCGGCGCGCTGCGATTTCATCGTCCACATGGCGCAGGTTGCACAGGCCCATCGCGGCCTGAAACTCATTCATCTTGGCGTTTCCGCCCACGGATACCACGTCGTCGGGCCCGGTGATGCCGAAGTTGCGCACAAGCGCCAGCCTGTCATACAGCTCCGCGCACTCCGTGGCGACCGCCCCGCCCTCGATGGTGTGATAGACCTTCGTGGCGTGGAAGCTGAACATGGACGCAAGGCCCAGCCGCGCCGCGGACACGCCGTTCCGGCTGACGCCGAAGGCGTGCGCCGCGTCGTAGATCACCTTGAGGCCGTGCCGGTCCGCGATGGTCTGGATGGCGTCCGCGTCGCACAGGCAGCCATAGACGTGCACGGGCAGAATGGCGCAGGTCCGCTCGGTAATCAGCCCCTCCAGCAGCTTTGGGTCCAGCGTGTAATCGCTCTCACGAATATCACAGAACACGGGCGTAAGCCCCTTGCGCACGAGGGCGTGCGTGGTGGAGGCAAAGGTGAAGGGCGTGGTGATAACCTCGCCTCGCAGGTCCAGGGCCTCCAGAAGCGCCTCCAGCGCCAGGTGGCCGTTGGTGAACAGCGAGAGATGCCCCACATCGAGATAGGCTTCCAGGCGGCTTTGCAGCTCGAGCAGCTTTTCGCCGTTGTTGGTCAGCCAGTGGGAATCCCACAGGGGGCGGATTTCCTGGCAAAATTCCTCGAAATCGGGCATGGAGGAGCGGGTGACGTTGATGCGCATAGCAGCAGTCCTTCCTTGGTGGACGGTCAGCCCCGCAGGGGGGCGAGCAGGCGCTTGAGACGGTAGGTCAGCCGGCGGGAGAGCGGCAGGGCGCGATAGACGCGCCGCGCGTCCGGCTCCCTGAGCACGCGCGCGCTGGGCGCGTTCCACAGCATCACATAGAGATACCAGTCGCGGAACCGGCCGACCTGTTCAGTATACCGCTTTTGGGAAAATTCGTCCACATCCCCGAGCATCTCGGCCACGCTGCGGCTGCGCTCGTACACGCGCCGCCCGGACTCGCGCGACCACTGGCTCATGGCCCCGGTGCGCACGTTTTCGCGGTACACGCAGGTAAAGGCGTGCAGGTAGGCGGCGTAGCCCGCCGCGGTCAGATACATGCGCAGCTTGAGGTCGCCGTGGGGGCAGGGCTTGTCCCAAAAGGAGGGCGGCAGCCGGTCCAGCGCCGATCGCGGAAAGAGGAACGTGGCCGTGGGCACGAAGTTGAGGGCGCAGAAATCGCCCAGCGTGTAGGTGTGGTCGGCGGCGAAATAGCCGGGCGCGTCCTTTTCGCTGTAAGGGATGAAAGGGCGGTCCGGCGCGCGGCCGTCCGCGTCGCGGATCACGCCGTTGGTGAAGCAGAAGGTGCAGTCCGGGTGCGCCTCCATGTAGTCCACCTGGCGGCGCAGCTTGTGCGGGTCACACCAGCAGTCGTCCCCCTCGCACAGGGCGATGTACTTGCCCCGCGCGCGGGGATAGTTGAACGTGGGGTCGATGGCCACGCCTCTGGAATACTGGTTCTCGGTTTCAAACAGGGGCCTGACCACGTCGGGATACCGCCGCGCGTAATCGCGCAAAATGTCCTGCGTGCCGTCGGTGGAGGCGTCGTCGTGCACCAGAATCTCGATGGGAACGTCCTGCGCAAGAAAGCTCTCCAGCGCCTGGGCGATGTAGGGCGCATGGTTGTACGCCGCGCAGCAGATGCTCACCATGGGCTCCATCCCACGCGCCTCCCTTCCGTTTTGCTATGCCGATTGTACCCAATGCCGCCAGGCATGTCAAGCGAAAGCGGGCCGCTGAAACCGTCCATCACGCTTTCTTTCCCGTCGCCTTCAGCAGCCGCTCATGCATCAGCGCCATCATTGCAAGAAGCACAAGCAGATACGGCGGCAGCAGCGAAACGCTGATATGGTTGGCAATCAGGCCAAACAGAGGCGGCATGAGGCAGGTGCCCACATAGGCGGAGGCCATCTGTATGCCGATAATGGCCTGCGACTGATCCGCGCCGAAACGGTCTGGCGTGGAATGAATGATGGAGGGATAGACCGGCGCGCAGCCAAGGCCAACCAGCACAAGGCCCGTCAGCGCCGAGGACGTGCCAAAGGGAAGCAGAAGGCACAGCACGCCCGCCAGCAAGACGGCCTGCCCCAGACGGATCATCTGCGTATCGCTGAATTTCAGCGTCAGAAAGCCCGACAACGCCCGCCCGGCGGTGATGCCCACGAAGAACAGGCTGGCATGGCTCGCCGCCTCCTGCGCGGACAGCCCCCAGCGAAGGGCCAGATAGCTGCTCGCCCACAGAATGACGGTCTGTTCTACGGCGCAATAGCAGAAGAATGCCGCCATGACCTCCTTTGCGCCCGGAATGCGGATGACCTTTTTCAGCGGAAGCGGCTGCGGACGCTCCGCGCCGGCGGCGTCTGCCGCCCTTGTCTTCCACAGGGGAAGGGTCAGAAGCAGCGCGGCGGCTAGCGCGAACTGAAGGAGGGCGATGATGCGATAGCCTGTGCTCCAGCCGCCGCCCGTCAGGGCGTAGCCCATGATGTACGGTCCCAGAGAAGCGCCCAGCCCCCACATGCAGTGCAGCCAGCTCATGTGGCGGCTGGCGTAGTGTAGCGCCACGTAGTTGTTCAGCGAGGCGTCCACGCTCCCGGCGCCGAGGCCGTAGGGGATGGCCCACAGGCACAGCGCCGCGAAGGAATGGCTGACGGAAAAACCAAACAGGGCCACGGCTGTGGTCAGCACGCTGAGCGCCGTCACCCTGCCCGTACCCAGCCGCTTGGTGAGCCGGTCACTTTGCAGGCTGGAGATCACCGTGCTGATGGAGATGATTGCGGAAATGCCGCCCGCATAGGAAACGGGGACGGCGAACTCACGATACATCGCCGGCCACGCCGATCCCAGCAGGGAATCGGGAAGGCCCAGACTGATAAACGCCAGATAGATGATGCCAAGCAGCAGATGAAGCATGCGCTCGTCCTCCCATGTGGATTGTTATATGTAAGAATACAGCCAAACGCCGCTTGATTCAACGCATATCTGGCCGTATAATAGCAGAAAACCGCCAAACGGCGGAGGAGGTATACCAACCAACATGGCTCTTCAACAATGCGGACTGAACCTGAGCGGCACATCAAGGGAGCTCCAGCCGCACGGAAGCACCGAGTTTCCCTGCGCGGGATACGCCTCGCGCCATACGCAGCGGCAGGAGGATGACATTCCGTGGCACTGGCATGACGAGATTGAGCTCATCTCGCTTGCGGAGGGCCAAATGAACGTCAGCACGCCGTCAGCGTCCTTTCTGCTGGAAAAGGGCAGGCTGGTCGCCATCAACTCCGGCGTCCCGCACGCCGCCTCGGCGATGGGGGAATGCGGCCTGCGCTCTATGGTGTTCAGCCCGGCTCTGATCTGCGGAAGCGACGATTCTGTTTTTGCCAGAAAGTATATGCGGCCGCTGGCCGCGTGCAAGGCCTTTTCAGGTGTTTTGCTGGAGGAGGAATGCGTATCCCGCTGGTTCGCGGCCGCCCATGACGCACTGGCGCAGGACGCGCCGGGGTTTGAATTTACCGTCCGCGAAAACCTTTCCCGCATCTGCCTGCGCCTGTGCGAGCGTTTTGCGGGGCAGATAGACGAAAGGGCTTCCGCCATGGATCGGGATGACCTGCGCGTGAAAAAAATGCTCGGCTGCATCCATGAAAACTTCGCCGACAATCTGTCGCTGAGGGATGTGGCGGGCGCGGCGGGCATCAGCGAACGGGAATGCCTTCGCTGCTTTGAGAGGACCATCCGGCTTTCGCCCTTTCAGTACCTGCTGAAATACCGCGTGATGCGGGGAGCGGAAACGCTGCTGACCGATCCGGCCAGCAGCGTTTCGGAGGCGGCGTCGCGCTGTGGCTTTGACAGCCCCAGCAATTTCGCCAGAATATTTAAACGGTTTTATCACTGTACGCCAAGGGAGTACCGCCGCGCAAATGTGCGGCGGGATGACGCGCTTACGCTTCCTCCTGCCCCAGAGGCTTGAGCATCCGGACATCCACCTTGCGGAACAGCGCCAGACACAGGGTCAGCGACACCGCCTCCGCCACGGGGAAGCACCACCATACGGCGTTCACCCCGCCGAGCTGGCTGAGAATCCACGCCGCGGGCAAAAGCACGATCAGCTGGCGGCACAGGCTCATCAACAGGCTGTAGAATCCCTTGCCGATGGCCTGGAACACCGTGCTCAGCGTGATGCCGATTGCCGCCAGAATGAAGTGGCTGCTGATGATGCGCAGCGCTACCACACCCATGGCGGTCAGGTCGCTGGCGCCCTCGGCCTCAAACAGGCTCAGCAGCACTTCGGGGATCAGCAGGAACGCCGCCGTACCCACCGCCATGATGGCCACGGCCAGCTTCACCGCTACGCGGATCGCGTCGTATACACGCTCGCGCAGGCGCGCGCCGTAGTTGTAGCCCACGATGGCCACCAGGCCGTTGCCCAGGCCGAATACGGGCATAAACACGAAGGACTGGAGCTTGAAATACACGCCCAGCACACTGACGGCGGTGTTGCCGTAGGCGATGAGGATCAGATTCATGAAAACGTTCATGAACGAGCTGATCGACTGCATGATGATGCTGGGAAAGCCAACGGCCAGAATGCTCCTGAATACGGAGGCTTCAGGCCGGAACCCACGCCAGACCACCTTGAGCTCGTGGTTCTTCAGCTGGTTGAGCACAAAGCCCAGCAGCATGCCGCCGATCTGGCCGATCACCGTGGCCGCCGCCGCGCCCGCCACGCCCATCTGCGGCGTGCCCAGCAGGCCAAAGATCATGATCGGGTCCAGAATGATGTTGATGACCGCACCGGTCAGCTGCGTGGTCATCGACAGCATGGTGTTGCCCGTGGCCTGCATCATCCGTTCAAAGGAAATGGACAGGAACAGGCCAAAGCTGAACACCGTCACGATGCGCAGATAGTCGCCCGCCATCTGCTGCAATTCCGGGTCCGGCGTAAATACATGGAAGAAACTGTGCGACCCCAGCAGGCCGAACAGCAGGAACACAACGAAGCCGCACAGCTCCAGCAGCATGCCGCAGCGGGCCGCTTCGCGCGCCTCTTCAGCCCGCTTCTGCCCCAGCTTGCGGCTGATGAGGCTGTTGATGCCCACGCCCAGGCCCGTAGCGACCGCGATCATGAGCAGCTGGATGGGAAAGGCCAGCGATACGGCGGTGAGCGCATTCGGGCTGTAGCGCGCCACAAAGATGCCGTCCACGATGTTGTAGAGGGCCTGCACCAGCATACTTACCATGATGGGGACGGACACCTTGGGTACCAGCCGCCCCATGGGCATGGTCCCGAGCATTTTTGAACGTTCCTGCTGTTCCATGACGTTTCTCCTTAAGTACTAGGTTTCTTTTTTATAAGGTAACGAACAGTGAAAGACGGCCCCTGCACGGGAACCGGCAATCTAATATGATAGCGGGAAAACCCGTGCCCGTCAAGGCTTTTTTTCGTTTCTTCGGCGCCGGGGAGCGGGCGGGGGGCCAGGTTGACTGTGCGGCGCAGCCCTTGCTAAAATCAGGGAACGACCGGGGATCAACGGTGCGCAGGGCGAAGCGGGATAGCCGCTTTCGCGCCGGGGGGCAGCAGGCATAAAGACCCGCCGGATCAACCCGGTGCGCAGGCCGCGGCAGCCGCGGCGAGGCGCGCGCCGCGACCGGTCCGTGCCTGTCTCAGGCATGCATGCCTTTCCGGTGGCGGATGGGAACGAAGAGAAAGCAGTGCGATGAGCGTCAAGCGTAGACAGCCGCTTCTTTGATGTGCTATAATGATAGATGACAGATTTGCAAGGGGCATGGAAGGACGGGGGAATATGGGTACGGCGCACAAACGCAAAGCAGAGCGGCACGCCATCGAGAACCGCGAATTGAGTTGGCTTGCGTTTAACCGGAGAGTACAGGAAGAAGCGGACAATCCCGACAATCCGCTTCTGGAGCGCGCCAAGTTTCTCGCCATCGTCACCTCCAACCTGGATGAGTTCGTTCAGGTGCGCTATCAGCGCATCTACCAGGCCGCGCAGGAGGGAAAGAAGTTCGGCGGCGTCGGCGGGCATGCGCTCTACCGCCGCGTCAACCGTGAGCTTCTGCACCAGAACAACGCCCAGTACCTGCTTTATGAGGGCATCCGCAGCGAGCTCTATTTGCAGGGCGTGAAGCTCTATCCCACCTTTTCGCTGGACGAGGATCATATCCGGCGCGAAAAAGCGCTGTTTGAAAAGGAAATACGGCCCTTTCTGAAGGTGGAGCCGCTCCGGGGCAGCCGTCCCCGCCAAAAGCAGCTCTACCTGCTGGTCAAGCTTACGCGCTCCCGGCATAAGGGGGGGCCGTTCTGTCTGGTGGGGCTGCCCACGGCGCTGCCCCGGCTGTTTGACCTGTCCAAGGCCAAGGAGGAGCAGTGCCTCATCCGCGTGGAGGATGTGGTCAAGCATTACCTGCACCGCCTGTTTCCCAAGGATCAGGTGGAGCATGTGGCGGTGTTCCGCATCATTCGCAACCAGAACTTCCCCGTTCAGGAGCGCACGGGCGAGGATATCGTGCCCGCTGTGCGCGAGATGCTCTCCCGCCGCCTGGGGGGCGAGGTGATGCGTCTGGAGGCCGAGGAGCGCATGAGTGAGGAGATGCTCACGCTTCTGATGCAGCAGTTCGGGCTGGAGCGCGAGCGGCGCTACCGTGTCACGGGGCCGCTGGATTTGAATAGAATGCTGATGAACCTCTACGCGCTGGTCAAGCGGCCCGGGCTGAAGTATCCGCCGGCCCAGCCTGTGGAGGTGGCCCCCCTGATGGGGCAGGACGCGTTTGAGCAGATCGACCGGCGCGACTGGCTGCTCTACCATCCCTACCACAGCTTTGCGCCGGTGGTGCATCTGATGAAGCTGGCCGCGCAGGACCCGACGGTGCGCGCCATCCGTCAGACGCTCTACCGCGTCAGCGGCAACAGCCCCATCGTGGCGGCGCTGGCTCAGGCCGCCGAAAACGGCAAGGAGGTGCAGGTGCTCTTCGAGGCGCATGCGCGCTTTGACGAGGAAAACAACCTCTACTGGGGCGAGCGGCTCGCGCGCGCGGGCTGCCGCGTGATGTACGGCCTGCCGGGCCTCAAGACGCACAGCAAGATCACCCTGTTTGAACGCGAGGTGGACGGACAGACGCGCCGCGAGGTGCACCTGGGCACCGGCAACTACCATGACGGCACCGCGCGGCTGTATACCGACTTTGGCCTGCTCACCGCGGACCCGACGCTCACCTCCGACGCGGTCGCCTTTTTCCGGGGGCTGGAGAGCGGCGGAGCGGAGGCGCTGGAGGAGCTGGTCACCGCGCCCGATCAGCTCGCACCCACATTGCTGGACCTGATCGAGCGCGAGTGCGGGCATGCCCTGGCCGGACGCGGCGCACGCATCGTGGCGAAGATGAATTCCCTTTCGGACAAGGCGATCATCAGGGCGCTGCTCAATGCCGGGCGCGAGGGCGTGGAAATCGACCTGATCGTGCGCGGCATCTGCTGCGTGATCCCGGAAATCGAGGGCGTGAGCGACAACATTCACGTGCGCTCCATCGTGGGACGCAACCTGGAGCACGCCAGGGCTTTCGTGTTTGAAAACGGCGGCCAGCGCGAGGTATACCTGTCCTCGGCGGACTGGATGCCGCGCAATCTCTACCGCCGGGTGGAATTGATGTTCCCCGTCAAGGACGTGGCGCTGGCCCGCGCGGTGGAACACGTGCTCTACCTGCAATGGAACGATACCGAAAAGGCCCGCAGGCGGCTGGCGGACGGCGCGTATCTGCTCTCGCCCCGCCATGCCGGCGGCCTCAACGCCCAGGAAACGCTGCTCAGGGACGTGGAAGGCGTGTTTGCGGGCCGGTATGTGGAACGGGCGCCGGGGGCACAGGTGTAGGGCGGTGCCCTTCCGGCTCCCCAGGGTTTTTTGTGCAGTCTGAATCGTAGGCATATGCCGGGAAGGACGGAACGGATGAGCGATTGGAAAACGTTGGTGCGCGAGGACCGCGAGGCGGTTTTGGCCCGCGACCCCGCCGCCAAGTCCATGGCGGAGGTGCGCCTGTGCTACCCCGGACTGGTGGCGCTGAAATCCCACCGGCGGGCGCACGCGCTCTATGAAAAGGGACATGTGCTGCTGGCCCGGTGGATCAGCCAGCGCGCCCGGCACCGCACGGGCATTGAGATTCATCCCGGCGCCACCATCGGCCGCCGGGTGTTCATCGACCATGGCGACGGGGTGGTGATCGGCGAAACGACCATCATTGGCGACGATGTGACCATCTATCAGGGCGTCACGCTGGGCGGCACGGGCAAGGACACCGGCAAGCGCCACCCCACCATCCTCAACGGCGTGACCATCGGCGCGGGCGCCAAGGTGCTGGGCCCCATCACCATCGGCAACAACAGCAAGGTGGGCGCGGGCGCCATCGTCCTCAAGGACGTGCCGGACAACTGTACCGTGGTGGGCAACCCAGGCCGCATTGTGAAAAAGCAGCATCCCCAGCCCGCCGGCGAGGTGGACCTGGATCAGGTGAACCTGCCCGACCCCATGCTGGACCGCATGGAGGCGCTGGTCAAGCGCCTGACCGTGCTGGAAAGCTGTCTGGCGCGGCATGCGCGGCGGCTGGGCTGCGAGGGCTGCGAGGCGGCCCCGGAGGATGCGCCCTGCCACGGGCAATGTACGGACGAAAGCGAACCGGCCGACACAGCGCAATAAAGGAGCGAACAGCATGCAGATTTACAACAGCATGACCCGGAAAAAGGAACCTTTCGTGCCCCTCCACGAGGGAAAGGTGGGCATCTATGCCTGCGGGCCCACGGTCTATAATTTCTTTCACATCGGCAACGCGCGCCCCTTCATCGTCTTTGACGTGCTGCGCCGCTACCTGGAATACCGGGGCTACGAAGTGACCTTCGTGCAGAACTTCACCGACATCGACGACAAGATGATCCGTCGCGCCAATGAAGAGGGCGTGACCGTCGCGGAGATTGCCGAGCGCTACATCGCCGAATATTTCACCGACGCCAAGGCGCTGGGCATCCGTCCGGCCACGGTGCATCCCCGCGCCACGGAGCACATCCCGCAGATCATCGCGCTCATCCAGCGGCTCATCGACAAGGGCCTGGCCTACGAATCCCAGGGCGACGTGTACTACCGCGTGCGCGCCTTCCCCAGCTATGGCTGCCTGTGCGGGCAGAACCTGGAGGATCTGGAGAGCGGCGCGCGCGTGAGCGTGGACGAGGTCAAGGAGGACCCGCTGGACTTTGCCCTCTGGAAGGCGCAGAAGCCCGGCGAGCCCGCCTGGGAAAGCCCCTGGGGCATGGGCCGTCCCGGCTGGCACATCGAGTGCTCGGCCATGAGCACCACCTACCTGGGCGAGACCTTCGACATCCACGGCGGCGGCAAGGACCTGCTCTTCCCGCACCATGAAAACGAGATCGCCCAGACCTCCGGCGCGACCGGCAAGCCCTACGTGCGCTACTGGATGCACAATGGCTTTATCAACATCGACAACGAAAAGATGTCCAAGTCCAAGGGCAATTTCTTCACCGTGCGCGATATCTCCAGGGAGTTTGACCTGGAGGCCGTGCGCCTGTTCATGCTCTCGGCGCATTACCGCAGCCCCATCAACTTCAGCCGCGACCTCATCGAGGCGGCGGCCAGCAGCCTGGAGCGGCTCTACAATGCGCGCGACCAGCTTCAGTTCCTCCTCACCAGCGCCCAGGACCGCACGCCCGACGAAGGCGAGCGCGCCTTTATGGACGAGTGCCTGCGCTCGGAGGAAAAGTTCATCGCCGCCATGGATGACGACCTCAACACCGCCGACGCGCTGGCCGCGCTGTTTGAGCTGGTGCGTGCCGTCTACAAGCTGCCTCAGGGCGGCGTGAGCCGCGAGGCCGTGCAGCTGGGCATGGACAAGATGAAGGCGATCTGCGGCGTGCTGGGCCTTCTGATGAAGGAGGAGGGCGCCATCCCGGCCGAGGTGCAGGCGCTGGTGGACGAGCGCGCCGAGGCCCGCAAAAACAAGGATTGGAAGCGCTCCGACGAGCTGCGCGACCAGATCAAGGCCCTGGGCTACATTCTGGAGGATACCAAGGCGGGCCAGAAGGTGCGCAAGGGAGGGGCCTGAGGCCATGCGCCGCATGCTGGGCTGGTGCGCGGCAGCCGCGCTGCTGGCGCTGGCGCTGGGGCTGACGGCGGCGCACCGGGCGCCCGCGCCCGGAAGCGGTGCGTTTGCGCTGAATGCGCCTTGCGGGCCGCGTCAAACGGCTCCGTCGCCCGTCCTGCCGCATGGTCCGGTGGCCGTCAATTCCGCGGACGCGGACGAGCTGGATACCCTGCCGGGCGTGGGCGAGGTTATCGCGCAGCGCATCATTGAGGAACGCGAGGAAAACGGCCCCTTTTACTACCCGGAAGATCTGATGAATGTCAAGGGCATTGGCGAGAAGACGCTGGAAAAGCTGCTTTCGCACATCCGCCTGCCATAACGGAGGAAACGCATGCGCGATACGGTACTGTTTCTGGATACCACGCTCAGGGACGGCGAGCAGACCCCCGGCGTGAGCTTTCATCTCAATGACAAGGTGGACTTTGCCCGCGCGCTGGAGACGCTGGGGGTCGATATGATCGAAGCCGGATTCGCCGGCGCCAGCCCCGGGGACTTTGAAGCCGTGCGCGCCGTGGCCCGCACGGTCAAAACCGGCGTGTGCTCTCTGGCGCGCTGCGTGGAGGCGGATATCCGCGCCGCCGCCGACGCGCTCAAAGGCGCCGCCAAACCCCGCATCCATGTCTTTATCGCCACCAGTCCCCTGCACCGTGCCGCCAAGCTGAACATGACCCGCGAGCAGGTGCTGGACGCGGCCGTGCGCAGCGTGCGCCTGGCCCGCTCGCTGTGTGCGGACGTGGAGTTCAGCTGCGAGGACGCCACCCGCACCGAGACAGATTTCCTCCTTGAGGTATGCAAGGCGGCGGTGGAGGCGGGAGCGACCACCATCAACATCCCCGACACCGTGGGCTATGCCACCGTGGATGAATACGGCGGCCTGATCGACGCCATCTGCCGCGAGGTGGCAGGGGAGCGCGACATCGTGATCTCCACTCACTGCCATAACGACCTGGGTCTGGCCACCGCCACCACGCTGGAGGCCATCCGCCGGGGCGCGCGGCAGGTGGAATGCACCATCAACGGCCTGGGCGAGCGCGCGGGCAACGCCTCGCTGGACGAGATCGTGATGGGCCTGCGCACCCGCCGGGATATCTACGGCCTGAAGGACAACCTCAACATCCGCGAGCTCTACCGCCTGAGCCGCCTGGCCGCGGGCCTCAGCGGCATGGAGATTCCACCCAACAAGGCCGTGGTGGGCGCCAACGCCTTCGTTCACCAGAGCGGCATCCATCAGCACGGCGTGCTGCGCGAGCGCGCCACCTACGAAATCATGAAGCCCGAGGAGCTGGGCATTCCGCAGGGCGGGGTGGTGCTGGGCAAGCTCAGCGGCCGTCACGCGCTGCGCGAGCATGCGCAGGAGCTGGGCTTTGAGCTGACCGAACGCGAGCTGGACCGCGCCTTTGAAAAATTCAAGGAGCTGGCCGACCGCAAGAAGGACATCACCGAGCGGGATGTCATGGCCATCTGCCGCGAGCAGATGCATGGCTCGCATGGCATGTACCGCATCCATTCCTTCCAGATCTTCAGCGGCAACCGCATGACCGCGACCGCCACCGTCAGCCTTCAGCGGGGCGCGGACGTGATCACCCGCGCGGACTGCGGCGACGGTCCGGTTGAGGCGTGCTTCCATGCCGTGGACCAGATTACCGGCTTCAAATGCAAGCTGGAAAGCTATCAGCTCCGCGCCGTCACCGAGGGCGAGGACGCGCTGGGCGAGGTCACCGTGCGCGTGAGCAACGAGGGCATAACCATGCTGGGCAAGGGCGTATCCACCGATATCATCGAGGCCAGCTGCCTGGCCTACCTCAACGCCGCCAACCGCGTCATCGAGGCGCGGCAGGAGCGGGAAAAGGCCCATCAGTAAGAAACGGGAGTTTGAACCGATGTACGAACGATATATCAAGCGCGCTCTGGACGTGGTTCTTTCGGCCGTCGGCCTGGTGGTGCTCAGCCCGCTGCTTGCGCTGATCGCCCTGGCCATCCGCCTGGACAGCCCCGGCCCCGTGGTGTTTCATCAGAAGCGCTTCGGCAAGGACCGCAAGCTGTTTGAAATCTACAAGTTCCGCACCATGCGTGTGGACGCGCCCCGCGACGTGCCCACCAACGACCTGCGCGGCTCCAAAGGGTACATCACCCGCGTGGGGCGCATTTTGCGCATGACCAGCCTGGACGAGCTGCCCCAGCTTTGGAACATCCTGAGGGGCGATATGTCGCTCATCGGCCCCCGGCCCGCGCTGTGGAACCAGGAGGACCTGATGGCCTGGCGCGACCGCTTCGGGGCCAGCCAGATCCGGCCCGGCCTGAGCGGCTGGGCGCAGGTCAACGGCCGGGATTACCTCAGCCGCGATCTGGAGAAAAAGGCACGCCGGGACGCCGAATATGCGCATAACGTCAGCTTTGCCTTCGACCTCAAGTGCTTTCTGCTCACGCTCGTCAAGGTCGTCAACCGCCAGGGCATCGCCGAGGGGCGCGAGGGCCGCAGCTATCCCATCGGCGGCAGGGAGGACAAGTCATGACGCGGGTGATCATTACCGGGGCGGGCAGCTATATCGGCACGCATCTGGGCGCCTGGCTCAGCCGCCGGCCGGAGCGGTTTGAGGTGGAGGAGATGAGCCTGCATGGCGCTTGGGATGCAAGCGCCTTTTTGGGTTGCGGCTGCGTCATCCACGTGGCGGGGCTGGCGCACAGAAGGGAGCAGCCCGGCGACGAGGCGCTCTACGACCGGGTCAACCGTGAGCTGGCTGTGGAGGTGGCCCGGGCGGCCAAGGCGCAGGGCGTAAAACAGTTTGTGTTCTTCAGCAGCATGAGCGTCTACGGCCTGACCTGCGGGCGCATCACGAAGCACACGCAGCCCGCGCCCAACACCCATTACGGCGTGAGCAAATGGAAGGCGGAACAGGCGCTTGCCGAGCTGGAGGACGATGCCTTCCATGTGGCCGTGCTCCGGCCGCCCATGATCTACGGCCGCGGCTGCCGGGGCAACTACCCCCGGCTTTCGGCGCTGGCGCAGAGCCTGCCGCTGTTTCCCCGCGTGCAAAACGAACGCAGCATGCTCTATATCGATACCCTCTGCGCCTTTGTGGAGCGGCTGGCGGACAGCGGCGCGGGCGGGCTGTACTTCCCGCAGAACCGCGAATACGTGTCCACCTGCGCCATGGTGCGGGAGATCGCCGCCTGCCATGGCCGGCGGGTGAGGCTGGTGCCCGGCCTGAACGCGCTGCTGGGGAGGCTTGCCCCGCGCGTGGGGCTGGTGGGCAAGGTGTTTGGTACGCTGACCTATGACCAAAACATGAGCGAAGCGTTCCGGCCGGAAGAGGAGCCCTCCTTTGCCCAGACCATTCGCATGACCGAGGTGGGGACATGAGCAGAAAGGTGCTGTTTGTGGCCACGGTGCTGCGCATGCATGTGCTGGTGTTTCACCTGCCCTATATGCGCTGGTTTCAGGAACAGGGCTATGAGGTGCATCTGTGCTGCGCCAACGATACGCCCGATCCCCATCCCCAGGTGCCGTATTGCGACCGTTGGGTGGAGCTGCCCTTTTCCCGCTCGCCGTTTTCCGCCGCCAACCGCGAGGTCTTTCGCCGCCTGAAGCAGCTCATCGACGCCGAGGACTACGCCCTCATCCATTGCAACACGCCGGTGGGCGGGCTGTTGGGCCGTCTGGCGGCGCGTGCGGCGCGCAAACGCGGCACGCGTGTGGTCTATACGGCGCACGGGTTTCATTTTTTCACCGGCGCGCCGCTGAAAAACTGGCTGCTGTACTACCCCGCGGAGCGTCTGCTCAGCCGCTGGACCGACCTGCTCATCACCATCAACGGCGAGGACTATGCCCGCGCGAAGCGGTTTGCCGCCGGCCGCGTGGCGCTGGTCAGCGGCGTGGGGGTGGACCTTGCGCGCTTCCGCGGGCCGGTGGACCGTGCCGCGGTGCGTGCCGGGCTGGGTATCGGCCCGGAGAACGCCGTGCTCATCACCGTGGGCGAGCACAGCGAGCGAAAGAACCACGAAACCGTGATCGCCGCCGCCGCGCCTATCGAAGGGGCACATGTGCTGTTTTGCGGCGTGGGGGACCGTCAGGCCGCGCTGGAAAAGCAGGCACGGGAACTGGACATGGAGGACCGCGTGCATTTCCTGGGGTTCCGCAAGGACATTCCGGCGCTGCTGGCGGCTTCGGACGTGTTTGTGTTTCCCTCCTTGCAGGAGGGGCTTCCCGTGGCCCAGATGGAGGCCATGGCCGCGGGGCTTCCCTGCGTGGTCAGCGATGTGCGCGGCAACAACGACCTCATCGCCTCCGGCGAGGGCGGCTTTCTGCGCGCGCCGCGCGACGTGAGCGGCTTTACGCAGGATATCGCGCGCCTCCTGGCGGACCCGGCCCTGCGCGCGCGCATGGGCGAGCGCAACCGCCGCGAGATGCGCCGCTACAGCCTGGAGGCGGTGCTTGCCCAGATGACCGCGCTCTACCGCGGCCTGCTGGACGGGCGCGAGCCATGACGGAAGGGGGATGCGGCTGTGGCGTCGGTGCTGTTTCTGATGCGCTACCCGCTGGAGAAGGACGATAACCTCAAGATCAAGTTTGACGGGCAGATGGCCGCTGTGCGCGCCATGGGGCACGAGGCGCGGCTGATCGGCTGGGACCATGAGGGCCTGTGGCTGGTGGGGGAGGGCGAGCACACGCTTCTCCATCGCGCCCGGCTGACGGGGCTGCCGGGATACGAAAAGACGCTGCTGTACGTGGACCTGATGGCTGCGCTCAAAAAGGCGGCGGCCCTCAGGCGCTTTGATCTGGTGTACATGCGCTTTCTGCCGGTGTTCCATAACGCGCCGGGGGCGCTGGCCGCCGTGAAGGCGGGCGGCGCGCGGCTGGTGGTGGAGCATCCCACCTATCCGTTTGAAAACGGCAAGCGCTCCTCGCTTCTGCGCATGCCGGTCTTTGCCTATAACGCGCACGTGTTCCGCCGCCTGGAGCCCATGATCGACCTCTATACCCTCATCGGCGACCCCTGCGACGGCACGCTCAACGGCCGTCCCGCCATGAACATCCTCAACGGCGTGGACGTGAGCCGCCTGCCTCTGCATGTCCCGCGCAGAGGCGCGAAGGACATCGGCCTGCTCGCGCTGGCCAGCATGTCGGTCTGGCAGGGCTATGACCGGCTGATTGAGGCGCTGGCGCGGTACAGGGGCGGCGAGCCGGTCACGGTGCACATGGTGGGCGGCGAGGGCGACGGCTCGCTGGCGGCGTGGAAGCGGCTGGCGCAGGAGCGAGGCGTGGCGGACCGCGTCATCTTTCATGGCGAGCTGCACGGCGAGGCGCTGGACCGGGTGGCGGCCCGGTGTGACATCGGCGTGGGCGGACTGGGCCTGCACCGCAAGGGCCAGTACCGCAGCATGACGCTCAAGCTGCGGGAATACATGGCGCGGGGCCTGCCCTTTGTCTACGCGGTGGACGACCCCTCTCTGCCGGAGGACCCCGCCGTCTGCCTGCGGCTTGCCAACGACGAAAGCCCCATTGACCTGGCGGAGCTGGCGGCCTTTGCGCGGCGCGCGCAGGCCGATGAAGAAACGCCCGCGCGGATGCGCGCCTACGCGGAAAGCCACATGTCCTGGCAGGGCGTGCTGGCCCAGGTGCTGGAAAGGGTGGGAATCGAATGCCCGGAACGCTGATTTACCTGAGCAACTGCGCCATTTCGGCGGACGGACGTCAAAACCCCTTCATGATGCAGGAATTGCCCTGGCTGATGGCCCATTTTGACCGGGTGATGATGGTCAGCTATTATGGCGTGCGCACGCTGATGCCCGGCGACGAGCGGGGCGAGCGGCCCTTTACGGCCGTGCGTCCGGGGCTGGCGGGCCTTCGCGCCCTGCTGAAAACACCGTTTACGGCGGATGTGTGGCGTGAGCTTAAGCATATGCGCAGGGACGGGGTGCTGACGCCGGGCAACGCGCTGCGGCTGCTGGCCTTCACGCAGCGGGGGCTCAAGATGCACTACTGGACGGAGCGGCTGCTGCGCGGCGTGGTGGAGGCGCATACCACCCTGTACTCCTGCTGGATGAGCTTTGACGGCTACGCCGCCGCGCTGTCCAAGCGAAAGCACCCCCGTGTTCGCTGCGTCATCCGCGGCCACGCCTACGACGTGGATACGGAGCGCTTTGCCAAAAACCCCTATATGATGAAGCGGCGCATCGCCGCCGAGGCGGACGGCCTGTACCTGATCAGCCGCACGGCCCGCGCTCAGTTCATGAGCTATATGCGCGGCCACGTGGACGAGCGCAAGGTGCACGTCCTGGCCATGGGCTCATCCGGCATGCCGGTGGATCGCCTGCGCGAGCCGCCGCTGTACACGCAGGGCGTGTTACGCGTGGTCAGTTGCGCCATGTTCAACCCCATTAAACAGGTGGATGTGCTGGTCCGCGCGCTCTCGCGCTGGGAGGGCGGGCCGCTGTGCTGGACGCATATCGGCGCGGGCGCGGAGGAAGCGAAGGTGCGGGCCCTGGCCTCCGAGCTGCTGGACCCCAAGGAGAACGTCATCTGCGAGCTGCTGGGCGAGCTGGACGGCGCGCACGTGCAGCGCCTCTACGATACGCGCCCCTTTGACGTGTTCATCAATACCAGCAAGAAAGAAGGCGTGCCGGTGTCCATCATGGAGGCCATGCGCCATGGCATCCCGGTCATCGCGCCGCGCGTGGGCGGCATTCCCGAACTGGTCACGCCGGACGCGGGCTTCCTCTACGCTCCGGAAAGGGGCGAGGAGGGCGTCCTGGAGGCGCTGAACCACTTCGCGGCCCTGCCCCGCGAGGAGGCCGAGGCCATGCGCCGGGCGGCCAAGCGCCGCTGGGACGAGGGCTATTGCAGCGCCTCGCTGCTGCCCAAACTGTTTCCCGGGCAGGCCTGAAATACACGGAAAGGAGGGCGCGCTCGTGGGTAAGCGCATCCTGATTATCAGCTATTTCTTCGCCCCGCAGAATGCCATGGGGGCGGTCCGGCCCACCAAGCTGGCCAAATATCTCAGCCGCATGGGCCACGAGGTCACCGTGCTGTGCGGCCCCGGCATGAACGACCGCCGGGACCCCACCCTCGCCCGTGACCTGGCGGCCCTTAGGGAGGTGCATGTCATCCGGGAGTGGAACCCCCTCCGGGACCGGCGCGCCCATGCCGCGAAGCCCGCGGCGGCGCAGGCGCCGTCCGCTCCATCTGCGCCTGCCGGGGGCGCGCTGCACGCCGTGAAGGACGCGGCCTACCGCTGGCTGCGCTGGCAGGCGGACCGCAGCTTCCGCCGCCGCGCCGTGGCCGCGCTGGACGGGCTGACCGGCACGTACGACGTGGTGTTTTCCACCTACGCACCCTGGAGCGTGCATGAGATCGCCCGCGAGGCCAAGCGCCGCGGACTGGCCCGCCGCTGGATCGCGGATTTCCGGGACGAGGTGGGCACGGCCTTTGCCTGGCAGAAGGGGAAAAAGGCCCGCTACCTGCGTATGCTCAGGCGCGAGGCGGATGTGCTGTGCGCCGCGTCGCAGGGCTTTCTGGAGATGATGGGCTTTGAGGATGTCGGGCGCGTTTTGTCCAACGGCTTCGACCGCGAGGACCTGCCCCCGGCGGAGGCTGCGCCCGCACGCACGGGCAGGCTGCGCGTGGTCTACTGCGGCATGCTCAGCATGGGGCGCAAGGGCGTAGGCGACCGTGACCTCACCCCGATGTTCCGTGCTCTGGGCGCATTGATCAAGCGCGGTCAGCTGGCGCGCAGCCAGGTGGCGCTGGTGTATGCGGGCGGCGAAAGCGCTCTGATGCAGCGTCAGGCCGCGGCCTGCGGCATGGGGGATCTGGTGGAGGACCATGGTCTGGTCTCACGCGAGGAATCCATCGCCCTGCAACGGGGGGCGGATGTGCTGCTGATGGCTTCGTGGCACATGGCCGCCCAACGTGGGATTCTCACGGGCAAGCTGTTTGAATATATGATGATGGAGAAACCCATCGTGTGCTGCATGTCGGGCGATCTGCCGGGCAGCGGCGTCAAGCGGGTGCTGGAGGAGACCGGCATGGGCCTGTGCGTGGAGCAGGCCGCCGGAGCCGCGGACGAGTCGGCGCTGGATGCCTACATGACGGATCTGGCGTATCGCTGGAAGCAGGGAAAGCCGCTGCTTGAGTCGAAACGCCCGGGCGAGGTGGAAACATACGCCTATCCGGCGCTGGCGGCCCGGTTGGCGGGCTGGATGGAGCGCTGAGCGTTCCTGCGCGAAAAGTGAGGAGGTTGTTCATGAAAAAGATTGCAATCGCCCTTGCGATAGTGGCGTGTCTGCTGACCGGAGCCCTGCTGCCGGCCCTTGCGGAAACGGACTTGTCCCGTCCCGCGGCAGCAGAGGAGCCGAGGATGGAGGAAAAGACACCCGGGGAGACGGAGCTTCCCGCTAGGGAAGAAACCCCGAAGGCGACCGACGGGCGCGAGGACCCGGCGGCTTCCGAAACGGAACCCGTAGCCCCCAAGGCAACGCGGGCACCCAAGGCGACCGACGGACGCAAGGACCGGGCCACGCCTGAAGAAAAGCCGGATGCCTTTGAAGCTCCGGAACCTTCGCAGCGGCATGGCCACCACGGTGCGGCGCACCCGCATGGCAAGCGGCATCACGGCGGGGAGAGGCTGAGGCCCGGTCCGGGCGCAGACATGCCGCGCCGTCCCGGAGCAGACGAGCGGCCACGGCAGGCGGCCCCGCATTGCCGCCGGTGGTGCGGGCCGGAGCGGAGCCGGCCCCATTGCGCCGGCTGTCCGTTTGGCCGCGAATGTCCCGGCTGGGAAAACGACCAGCCCGCCGAAACGCTGCCGGCCCCGCTTCCCAAGCAGGAATCCCGCCAGGCAGAGGAACCCGCAAAGAAGACGACGCTTCGGTTGGGACCCGGAATGGCCGTCTGAATCTCAAAGCGGAGGGAAAAACGCCCCTCCGTTTTTTTGCCCCTGTTACCGGTTTGTGAACCTTCTGTAAACCTTCCCGGCATCCGCCCGCAAGCCCTTGACAAGTCCATGCCGGAATGCTACCCTGTGACCAAAAGAACGGTTTTGGTCCCAGCGTTTTGTATTATTTTCCAGACCACCGTTCGGAAAGGAAACGCCGTGAGTTATATCACCTTTGAGAATGTCACCAAGGAATACCACACCGGCGGCGAAACGGTGCTCGCCGCCAACAACGTCTGTTTTGAGATGGAAAAGGGCGAACTGAGCGTGGTGCTGGGTCCCAGCGGCGCGGGCAAGACCACCATCCTCAACCTCCTGGGCGGCATGGACCGGGTCACCTCCGGGAAGATCATCGTGGACGGCAAGGAGATCACCAGCCTCACCGGGCGCGAGCTGACCGAGTACCGAAGGCTGGATGTGGGCTTTGTGTTCCAGTTTTACAACCTCATGCCCAACCTGACCGCCCTGGAAAACGTGGAGCTGGCACGGCAGGTATGCCCCAGGGCGCTGGACCCGGTGGAAGTGCTCAAGCAGGTAGGCCTGGGAGAGCGGATGAACAACTTCCCGGCCCAGCTCTCCGGCGGCGAGCAGCAGCGCGTATCCATCGCGCGTGCGTTGTGCAAAAACCCGGCGCTGCTCCTGTGCGACGAGCCCACCGGCGCGCTGGATTCCAAGACCGGCTTGCAGGTGCTGGCGCTGCTCAAGGACGTGAGCGAAAAATACCAGACCACCGTGGCCATCATCACGCATAACGCGGCCATTGCGCCGCTGGCCCGCCGGGTCATCCGCGTGCGCAACGGACAGATTGAAAGCGTGGAACTGAATGACCATCCGGCCTCGGTGGAGGAGATCGCATGGTAAAAAACGTGCTGCGCCGCAAGCTTGTGCGCGACATGTGGCACAACCGGATGCAGTTTCTGGCGGTGATTCTGCTCTGCGCGCTGGGCACGTGGGTGTTCAGCGGGCTGGATGCGGCCTGGCGCATGCTGGACCTGTCGGCCCAGACCTATTTTGACGAGCAGAATGTGGCGGATATATGGATCACCCTCTCCAGCGCCGACCGCGAGGCCGTGGAGCGGGTGCGCGGCATTGCGGGCGTGGAGGACGTACAGGCGCGCGCTACCGCCGAGCTCACCGTGGACCTGCCCCACGAGCCCAGTCTGGTGGTGGAAGCCTACGACGGAACGGCCCGCATCAACCGCCCGCTGGTGCGCGAGGGGAGCAACCTGCAGAGCAGCGACCTGCAAGGCTGCCTGCTCGATGAGCTGTTTGCCCGGGAAAACGGGCTGGCCGTGGGCGATCGCATCGGCCTGAAGGTGGGCGGGCGGGTGTACGATTTCCTCATCCGCGGTACCTGCCTGAGCCCGGAATTCGTGTCCCTGACCAAAAACAGCGTGCGTGATCCGCTCAATTACGGCTTCATCCTCATCAACAACGGGGCCATCGGCGAGCTGCCGCTCAACAGCCTGGTGGTTACCCTCACGGACGGGACGGACGTGGAGACGGTGGAAGCCGCTGTGAGCGCCTATTACCCCGACGCCCTGATGCTGGACAGCCGCACCCAGAACAGTGTGCACGGCATCGCCTCGGATGCGGGCATGTACCGCAGCCTGAGCTATGTCTTTCCGCTTTTGGCCTATGCCGTAGCGGCCATGATCGTGCTGACCACCATCACCCGCATGCTGGAAAACCAGCGCACGCAGATGGGCTGTCTCAAGGCCCTGGGCTACCGCGACGGGCAAATCCAGCGGCACTACCTGTGTTACGCCTTTTACCCGTCGCTGGTGGGCTCGGTGCTGGGGCTGTTCGTGGGGCGGCAGACGCTTCCTTATATCCTGTGGAATATGGAAAGCGCGCGCTACACCTTTCCCCGATGTCTGCAGGCTCCCATCTCCTGGGAGCAGTGGGCGGTGTGCGGGCTGGGCGTGCTGCTGAGCTGCCTGATCTGCCTGCGCACCTACCGCCGCAGCGCCAGGGAAGTCACCGCCGCACTGCTTCGCCCCCGGCCGCCCCGCGCGGGACAGAAGCTGTTTCTGGAGCGGCTGGGCGGCCTGTGGAGCCGCCTGGGCTTCAACGCCAAGATGGTGTGCCGCAACCTGCTGCGCAACAAGGCGCGCACGCTGATGTCGCTCATCGGCGCCCTGTGCTGCACCATGCTCATCATCACCTCTCTCAGCCTGAGCGACAGCGTCAAGTACTTTGTGGGCAAGTATTACGAGGGGACGCTGCGCTACACCGTGCGGGCCAAGCTGGATGCCGGTGCGGGGGCCGTGGAGGGATACCGCAAGCGCGTGGATGCGCAGCGCGTGGAGGGCGTGATGGACAAAAGCGTGAGCATTCGCCTGGGCGACGCCTTCCGCGCCACCACGCTGACCGTGCTGGAGGATGACCAGCGCCTGATGAACCTGGGCGCGGATGAAACGTGGATGCCCCTGCCTGCGGACGGGATGCTGCTCTCGCGCAAGCTGGCGGAGGCCCTGGGCGCACAGGTGGGCGACCGGGTGAACCTCTGGCTGACGGGCGATTCGGACCCCGTTTCGGTCACGGTCAGCGGCGTGGCGGAAATTACCATCGGCCAGACCGTGTTCATGAGCCGCACCGTGTGGGACGGGTGCAAGAAAGGCGATTTCGTGCCCACGGCGCTCCATGTGCTCTCGCCCACGCAGGCGGGCCTGGACTACCTGAGCGGGCTGGATGAATTCGAGGAATTCCAGTATCCCCCCAGCGAGATGGCGGACACCCTCAAGGTGCTGGAAAGCCTGCAGGGCGTGTTCCGGCTGATGGCGGGCGCGGCGCTTGGACTGGCCTTCGTGGTGCTCTACAACATGGGCATCCTCAACTTTGTGGAGCGCTGCCGCGAATATGCCACGCTCAAGGTGCTGGGCTATCACCAGCGGGAGATCCGCCGCCTGATTCTGACGGAAAACGCGCTGGTGAGCGGCCTGGGGGTGCTGATGGGCATTCTGCCGGGCTGGTGGCTCACGGGCGTGGTATTCCGCTCCTGCGAAACGGACACGATGGTGTTTATCTCCACCGTCACCCCGACCTCGGTGCTTCTGGCCTGCACGGTCACCTTTGCCTTTTCCTGCCTCATCACCGGCCTTTTGACGCGCAAGGTCCGGACCATCGACATGGTGGAGGCGCTCAAGAGCGTCGAATAATCTTCGGGAGGGAATCAACCATGAAAAAATTTGTCGCCCTGCTGCTGACGGTCGCTTTGCTGACGCCCTTGTGCGCCCTTGCAGAGGATGTGGAGACGGCAGCCGTGAGCAACGTCACCGCCAACGCGGTGGCGGAGAGCGAAAACGTCTACAAGATCACTGCGCCCTATTCCGGCGTGCTGCTGCCCTTTGATCTGGAAAGCGGCGATCCGGTGTCCAAGGGCGACACGCTGTTTGCGTTGGATACGGTCAAGGTCTACGCCCCGGTGGATGGTACGGTGCAGGCGGTATTTGCCGAGACCGGGGACCTGTGCGAGGATGTCACCGCGCTTTACGGGATGATCGCCTGCATCGAGCGCACCCTGCCGCAGGTGGCGCAGGCCAGCACCTCCGGCGCCTACAACGATGCGGAAAACCGCCTCATTCACGTGGGCGAAACGGTGTATTTCTATCAGACCAGCGACAAGGACAACGAGGGCGAGGGCCGCGTGACCGCCGTCAACGGCTCCGATTATACCGTGGAGCTGACCGCGGGCGATTTTTAAAACGGCGACAGCATCAAGATCTACCGTGACGAAAAGATGGGCACCAAGAGCTGCATCGGTTCCGGCACCATCGAGCGTGCCGCGGATGTGGCCGTCAGCGGCACCGGACGGGTGCTCAGCTGCGCGGTCCAGCCGGGCCAGACCGTGCGCAAGGGCCAGCTGCTCTTTGAATTGTCCGGCCAGGACGCGGAGGCGGATGTGACCGGCGCGGCCATCACCGCGGACCATGACGGGACGGTGGAGCTGGCGGCGGGCGCAGCCTCCGGCCAGCAGGTCTACAAGGGCCAGCTTCTGGCCAGCATCCATGACCTCAGCGCCATGAACGTGGTGGCCGAGGTGGACGAGATCGACCTGGAGCGCGTGCATGTGGGCGATACGCTCACCGTGGTATTTGACTGCTACCCGCAGGAGGAGGTCTCCGGAACGGTTCAGAGCATTTCCCTGATTGGCAACGCCAAGCAGAACGCCACCTACTATGATGTGACCCTCTCCATCAGCACCAGCTGGCAGGTGCTGCCCGGCATGAACGCCACGGTTTGGCTGCCCGCCGGTCAGTGACGGAGGCGAGGAGATGGCAACGGCTTTTTCCCCTCAGGAGCGCGAGCGCATCCGCGACAGCCTGCTGGATGCGGCGCTGAAAAGCGCGGCGACTCAGGGCATGCGCCATGCCACGGTAGATGGCCTGGCGCGTGAGGCGGGCATCAGCAAGGGGGCGTTCTACCGCTTTTATCCAAGCAAGGAGCACCTGTTTTTGAGCATGCTGGAGCGCACCCATGAGGAAATGTACGGCAGCGCGGAAAAGGTGCTGGACGAGCGGACCGATCTTCCCCTGCGGGAGCGCACCATGCGGGCCATTCTGGAGGTGTTCCGCGTAGCGGAAACCTATAACCTGATTCCCTTCATCCGCGAGGAGCTGCCCCTGCTTTTGCGCCGCCTGCCGCAGGACGTGGTCAACGCGCATTACATTACGGATGACGAGCGCATCAAGCGCCTGATCCTCAAGGCCGGGGCCCGGCTGACCACCAGCATGGAAACCGCCTGCGTCACCGTGCGAATGCTGATGCTGTCCATCTCCTTCCGGCAGGATGTGGGAGCGGGCTTTGAGGAGGCTCTGCGCCTGATGGTGGAGGGCGCGTGCGACCGCGTGCTGGCATGAAGAGAGCCCGGACGGTTTCCCGTCCGGGCTTTGAAACGCAGATCATCGAAAGCATGCAGCTTCACGGCAGCGTCTGCGCTTTAGGAGAAACCGCGCAATGCTCAACATCTTCTTCAAACCATCTCACATCTTCACCGTGATGCGCCCCGCACACGGCCGGCACTTTTCAATCAAAAGCGCCTGCTGCGCGTTTCCCGGCCGTTTGCCTGGTCTGCGTTTCACCCATAGCTTGCCCCGGCGGAATGAAAATATTCCGCCTTTTTTCAATTCGCCGGGCTGCCAAAGGCAGGAAAAAAACATCCTGATCCAGAAAGTTAACAGACTAGGCTTTGCATGGAGGGCGGCAGATGGTTTTTTGGGAGAATATGCGGACGGACAGCGAAAGTTACCGGCAGGGCGAAGAACTGTTTCGCAGGGGAAGCGTGCATCCCGCCGCCGGCCGGACGGATGCGCTGTGCTATGACGTGGGCTCCACGCCGCCGCAAAGGGTATGCCTGCTGGCCTCCGGCGCCGCGGAGTGCACCTGCGGCCAGGATCAGGAACCCTGCTGCCATGTGGCGGCCGCCGCGCTGGCTGCGAACGGGGATGGACGGCTGCGGCGATTCCGGCAGGAAAGCGAATTGCGCCTGGGCGAAAAGATGCTGGGCGTGCTGGGACGCGCCATGCCGGGCGGCGAAACGGTCCGTCTTACGCCCGCGCTGCGGCTGTACGCGGACGGGCGTGTGGCGCTGGGGCTGAGCGTGGGGCAGGAACGGCTCTACGCGGTCCGCAGCGTGGCGGATCTGTTGACCTGCTTTGCGCTGGGCACGCCGCTCAGGCTGTCGGCCAAATTCACCTACCGGCCCGAGGGCATGCGCTTTTCCCGCGAGGACGAGCGCCTGCTCACGCTGCTGATGAATCATATCCCGCTCAGGACGGAAACGCTGCGCCAGCAGGAGGAGGGCGGCGCGGCCGCCGACGCAAGGCCTCAGGGCCCGCAGGCGGATGGACGCTTTGTGCTGATGACCGGAGCGCTGCTGCATGGCGTTATGCGGTATTTTGAAAATCATCCCTTCGTGCTCCTGATGGAGGACGAAAAAATCGCGCATGGCGCCATACGCACGGTGGAGCTGCCGCTGTGCTTTGCCATCGACCTTTCGCCCACGGAGCTGACCGTGCGTGCCGAGGGGGTGGAAAGCCTGCGCCTGGTCAGCCCGGACGCGCGCTACGTGCTCTGGGATGGGCGCGTGGCGCACCTGCACAGCGCACAGGCACGGGTCTGCAGGCTGCTGTGCCAGGAGGGCCGGCAGTTTCGCTACCCCGCGCGTCAGGCGGAAGAAACCCTTGCCACGCTGTTGCCGGCGCTGTCCGCCGTAGGCACGGTCGTGCCCTCTCCGGAACTGGCGCAACGGCTGGAAACCGCGCCCCTGAAAGCCGCCGCCTACCTGGATCTGGTGGGGGGCAATGTGGAGGCGCGGGTGGAATTTCACTATGGCGACGCCGTCATCGACCCCTTCGCCTCCTCCCGTGGGGAAGAGAAGCCCCCGGCGGAGGGCGGCCGCATGCTGCTGCGGGATGGCCGTGCCGAAAGCGCGCTGCTGGACTTCTTTTCAGACGTGGGCTTCGTGGTGCGCGGCGGACGCATCGTACTCAAGCGATCCAAGGAGATTCTGCGATTCTGCACCCAGGGCGTGGCGGAGCTGGGCAAGCTGTGCGAGGTCTATGCCTCCACGGCGTTTGAAAAGGTCAAGCCCCGGCGCTTCGCTGCTCGCGCCTCGTTCCATATGCGCGGCGGACGGCTGGTGCTTGAGCTGCTGGAGGAAGGGCGGCCTGTGCCGGAACTGTTGCCGGTGATGCGCGCCATCGCCCAGCGGCAGCAGTATGTACGGCTGAAAACGGGCGAATTTCTGGATGTGCGCGATATGAGCGCGCTGGCTCCCGTGGTACAGGAGCTGCTGGATGCGGCCGCCCTGGACGACCCTGCAGCGGACGACGAGGCGCGGGAGCTCCGCTTCGGCGCGTACCGCTCGGCCTATATGGTGAGCATGCTGCGCATGGCTGGTGCGGACGTGGCTGCTGACGAAGGCGTGGAAAACGTCATGGAAGCGCTGGGCAGCGATGCGCAGGCGGATCTGAGCTATGTGCCCGGCCGCCTGCGGCGCAAGCTCACGCCCTATCAGCAGCGCGGGTGCGCATGGGTCTTGTCGCTCTACGAGGCGCGCATGGGCGGCATTCTGGCCGACGAGATGGGCCTGGGCAAAACGGTGCAGATCATCGCGGCGCTGTCGGCGGCCCGGCGCAGGGACGGCGTGATGAAGAGCATGATCGTCACCCCCACATCGCTGACCTATCACTGGCTGGCCGAATTCAAGCGTTTTGACGACGCGATGGTGGTGCGCGTGGTGAGCGGACCGCGGGAGGAACGGCGCCGCGCCATCGAGGAGATCAAGCGCGACCCGTCGGTGGACGTGGTGCTGACCAGCTATCCGCTTTTGCGGCGCGATATTGAGCACCTGCGGGACATCCCCCTGCGCTTTGCCATACTGGACGAGGCACAGAGCGTGAAAAACGCGCAGAGCCAGGGAGCGGTGGCCGCCAAGGAGCTGGACGCGCAGGTGCGCGTGGCGCTGACCGGCACTCCCATGGAAAACCACACCGGCGAGCTGTGGAGCATCTTTGATTTCGTGCTGCCGGGATACCTGGGCACGCAGGCGGCATTTCTGCGCCGCTATGGCGGAGGCGAGCGGGCCGACGAGCTGCGCGAGCGTATCCGCCCCTTCCTGATGCGCCGCCTCAAGAGCGAGGTGCTGGCCGACCTGCCCAGAAAGCGCGAGGAATACGTCTATGCCGCCATGACCCCCGAACAGACGCGCGTGTACGACAGCCTGATGCTGACGCTGCGCGAGCATGTGGGGCAGGCGCTGGCGGAGGGCTCCCTGCCGCGCGCGCGCATGCAGGTGCTCAGCATTCTGCTCAAGCTCCGTCAGGTATGCTGCCACCCCAAACTGTTTTTGCCCGACTATGAGGGCTCCAGCGGAAAGCTGGAGCTGCTGGTGCAGATCGTGCACAACGCCATCGCCGCCAAACGCCGCATGCTGATCTTTTCGCAGTTTGTGGGCATGCTGCAGATGATCCGCAGGCGCCTGGGGCGCGAGGGTATCCAGACGCTTTACCTGGATGGTGAAACCCGCCCCGACAAGCGTCAGGAGCTGTGCGACCGCTTCAACGGGGGAGAGGGACGGGTGTTCCTGATTTCGCTGAAGGCAGGAGGCACGGGGCTGAACCTGACCGGCGCGGACCTGGTGATTCATTACGATCCCTGGTGGAACCCCGCCGCCGAGGACCAGGCGACCGACCGTGCGCACCGCATCGGACAGAGGCATGATGTGGACGTGGTCAAGCTGATTGCCCAAGGGACGATCGAAGAAAAGGTGACGGATCTGAGCAAACGCAAGCGCGCGGTGTTTGACCGCGTGGTTATGGCGGGCGAAACCGAGCTGCGCAGCCTGTCGGAGGAGGACATCCGCGCGCTGTTCTTTAGCTGAAAACGGTATGTGCCCGGCCAGTTCTGGCCGGGCACAGCATTTTCATCGTGTTGGAAGAATCGGAATGTGTCGTCTCAGGTCTGAAGCCGGATAAGCCTGTCCTCCGCAGTTCCAGAAAGCGGGGAAAAATGACGAAGGCTTGCCTGAAACGGACGAGAGATATGCCGTCAGACCTCCGCCCGCGCCGCGCGGCGGCGCAGCCGCGGCGTGCGGCGGGGCTGCACGCCGTGGCTTTGCAGCCAGCGCACGGTATCCCGCACGGTCAGGCGCAGGTCGCGCGGGCGGTAGCCCAGCTCCCTGGTGGCCTTGTCGTGCGAAAAGCGGTCGTTGCTGGCAAGCGCCTGGAGGGAATAGGCGGTGTACAGCGGCCTGCGCCCGCGCATCCGGGCAAAAGCGGCCAGCAGCGGCGCCGCGGCGCACGCCAGCCCCATGGGAAGCACCGGCAGCCTGCGCCCGCCGCAGACGCGCCGCGCCATCTCCAAAAGATCGCTGATGTTGCACCGGCGATTGCTGAGGATGTAGCACTCGCCCTTCCTGCCCCGAAGCGCCGCTGCCACGCAGCCCCACGCCACGTCCCGCACATCCACCATGTCGTAGCCGCCGCGCACGCAGGCGGGCAGCTTGCCCGTCATATAATCCCGGATCACCTGCACCAGGTGATTGCCCGCGTTGTCATAGGGCCCCAGAATTCCGGAGGGATGCACCACCACCGCATCCAGCCCGGCCGCGGCGGCGTCCAGCACGTCGCGTGTGGCCTCGGCCTTGGTTTTGGCGTAGCTGCCCGCCACCGCGTCCGGCGAAAACGATGAGGTTTCCCGCAGCACCCCGCCGTCGGGGTCCTGCGCGATGGCATGTACGGAGCTGACGTAGACCAGCCGGCGCACGCCGTATTGCCGGCACAGCGCCAGCACATTGCGCGTGCCTTCCACGTTGACGCGCCGCAATTCTTCGTATGGGCGGTCACCGATGTCGATCAGCCCGGCGGTGTGGATGACCACGGTGCGCGCCGGGTCCGTGCCCTCGAAAAGGGGGACGAGCGTTTCCGGAAGGGTCACGTCGCCGGTAAAATAGCGCGTTTCCCCCTGATCGGCGGCGCTTTCATGCGGCAGCACCAGCCCCCGCACCTCAGCCTTGCGCTCCTGAAGCAACCGCACGATGGTGCCGCCCAAATGCCCAGCCGCTCCCGTCACAATCCAGGTGAACATATCATACACTCCCTTTCAAAATCATACAGGACTGTTGATTATCTTTTCTGCCTGGATTATAATGCCGATAACGGCAGGAAGCAACCGTCAGAAATGCGTCATCTGACCGGTTTTTGAACACACAGGGGCCAAAGTGTACGGAGGAGATGTAACAAATGCCGGGAGCAAAAGACCATCGCGTGTGGGTGACCCAGCGGCTGATCCGGGAGGCCTTTACGGGGCTGCTCAAGCAAAAGCCCATCCAGAGCATTTCCATCAAGGAGCTGTGCGAGGTAGCGGGCATCAACCGGGGCACGTTTTATGCGCATTATCGCGATATCTACGACCTGCGGGAGAAGATCGAAAGCGATATGTACCAGGATGTACTGGGCGAGCTCAAACCCCTGCTCGACAGCGACGCGAAAGCCACCCAGCGGGAGATCACCACGGCGGTGTTCCAGTGGATGCGCGAAAACCGCGACATGTGTGAGGTTGTTCTGGGCGAGTACGGGGATCGGTCCTTCCTGTGGAAGATGCTGGACCTGGGGCGTATGGTGTGTCAGGAAAGCTACCAGCGCATGTTTGAGGGCGCGTCGCCCAGAGACATCTCGTGGTTTTACGCCTATGCCAGCTGGGGATGCATCGGACTTCTGCGCCGGTGGCTGTGGGAGGACATGGAAACGCCCGCGAGCGAAGTCGCGGGCATCGCCGAGCAGCTGATCGGCCAGGGCATGCAGTTTCTGACCGAAAAGCAGAAAGGCAGGAAACCCTGAGAAATCCCTCAGGAGAACAGCCCTTTGCGCCGCGCCTCGATGGCATGCGCGGGGCACATCTCCTGGCAGCAGAAGCAGGAGATGCAGCCCTTGGAGGTCATCACCGCCTTGCGGTTTTCGATGTGAATCAGATGCATGGGACAGGATTCGGCGCAACGGCCGCAGCCGATGCATTTGGCGGCATCCACGCGGGGCAGGGCGCGGCCCCGGCCGAAGAAGCGGTGGAACAGCCCGTTGCCCGAAAGAAAACGCTCCTTGCCCACAATGGCATCCGGCAGGCGAAAGGGCGGGCTGGCGGGGACGAGAGCATCGCCCGTCAGCACGGCAGGCTCCTGCATCAGCCCCCGCCGGCGGGCCGCCCGCACGGTGGGCGGCATGTCGCCCCTAAGGCCCATGAGGAGGGCAGCCTGCTCATCCAGCGCATAGGGTGAACGGGAGCACAGCGTCATGCCCATATGCCGCACGTCGCCGCCGCCGGGGCCGTTTCCCTCGATGCAGTCAACGGCGTCCAGCAGCGTGATCTGCGGGGCCACGGCCTGGCTCAGGTCGATGAGCAGGTCGCTGAACGCGTCGATGGTGGGCTTGAGGCAGTGCCATTCCGGCTTTTTGAGGCCGGGAATGCAGCCAAAGAGGTTTTTGACCCCGGCGGTCATCACCGTCAGCCCGTGGGTTTTGAGCTTGGCGCAGTTGATGATGTAATCGGCCTGCAGAACGGGCGTAATCAGCGTAAAGCCGTCGCGCCGGCCGCTGGAAACATCCAGATTGAGCGTAAGCAGCCCCTCAAGCGGCGAAAGGCCGCAAGCCGCATAGAGCTTTCGGAGCATGGCGGCGCTGTAAACGCCGCCGGGACTGTCCGCCAGCGTGATCTGCGATATGCCGTGCGCGCGCAGCCAGCGCGCCACAGCGGCCAACAGCTCCGGGTGGGTGGTGACGGCCAGCGCGGGATCGCGTGCGGCCAGCAGGTTGGGCTTGAGGAGCACATGCATGCCGGGCCTGAGATCGCCCGCCACATCAAGGGCTTCAAAATGGGCGGCCACGGCGCGGTCGAGAACCTCCGGGTCATAGCGGCCGGCGGCCTGTACGGATACGATGGGCATAAAACGCCTCCTTTGCTGCGGATCGGTGGGGGAGGGGGTCAAAAGGCGCCATTGGTCTTGGGCATGACGCCGAAATGCCGCCAGAACGCCAGAAACGCGGCCTCGTCCAGCGTGCCGCCAAAGACCATCAGCTCGTAGCTTTCCCCCTGCCAGCGGTAGCCCACGCCTGAAGGGACGAAGCCCGCGCGCTGGTAAAACGCCCGGCGGCGAAGGCGCTGCGCGCGGTTGGGGGCGTCGGGGAGCGGGGCTTCCAGATCGGCAATCAGCCGCTGGCCCGGCTTGCGGCCCTTGATGCATTCCAGCGCGGCGGAGCCAAGGCCCCGGTTGCGCAGGGCTTCCTCAATGGCAAAGTAGAGAATGTGGGTGATGTCTGCCCAGCTGAGCAGGCTGACAAAGCCCGCAAAGCAGTCCCCCAGATAGAAGGCGAGCAGCTCGCCCTGCCCGTCAAAGCCGGACAGCAGCGCCTCAAAGGGGCGGCGCTCATTGGCGGGAAAGGCGCTCTCGTACAGCCGTCTCACGCGGAAAAGGTCCGGATGCGCCATGCCGAGGGGCAGGGCGGTCAGGGATTCATGCATGCGTTTTCTCCTCTCAGAAGGCCCTCCAGGTACAAAAGCGCGCTTTCGGCGCAGCCCTCCTGCGCAACGCGGCCCTGCTTGATTCGGTATTCATAGTCCAGCAGAAAATCATAGGCCGCGCGCAGCCGCGCCTTGTCAAAGCGGCGCGCCTGCTGCTGCGTGCGCCCCACCGCAAAGGGGGGAATCCCCAGCAGCTGCGCCTGGGACGCCTGCGGGGTGCGCTCATCCATCAGGCAGCGCATGTGGTACAGGATGCGGTACTGCCTCAGCAGCATGGCCAGAATGCCCACCCGGTCCTCGCCGGAGCGGAGCATGTCGCCAAGCAGAGCAAAGGCCGTGTCGTTGTTGCCCGCCACCTGCGCGTCCACCATCTGGAATACCGTGCACTCCGTGGAGCGTGTGCAGATCCGGTCGATATCCTCCGCGGCAATCTCCTCGCGCTCGCCAAGATAGGCGCACAGCTTGTCCATCTCCTGGCGCAGCAGCGCCGCGTCACGCCCCACGGTAAAGACCAGCCGGGCGGCATTCTCGCCGCTGAGCCGCTTGCCCATGCGGCGCAGCGCGCGTATGCACCAGTCGGCGCATTCGGCGTCGTTCATGGGGGAGAAATCCACGATGGCATTCTGCTTTTTGAGCAGCGTGTAGAGCTTCTTGCGGCCGTCGGCCTTGCCCTTGACGTAGAACACCACGCACGCCGTAGGCGGAATGCGGGGCACGTAGTCCATCAGGGCGGCGGCCCGGTCCTCGTCCTCGGCCTTGCGGCCCGCGGTGAGCAGGGTGCATTCCCGCACCACCACCACGCGCTTCTCGGCCAGAAAAGGCAGCGTCTCGGCGGCGGCGATGAGCGCGTCGGGAGCCGGGTCGGTCAGATCCGTCAGATTCATCTGCTCCAGCCCTTCGGGCAAAAGACGCGCGCACAGGTTTTTGAGCGCCTGCTGCTTGATGTATTCCTCCGTGCCCTCAAACAGGTAGCAGCCGGCGATGCGCCCGGCCTTGAGGGCCTCGAAAAAGGCGGTGTGATTCACGGGGCTCACCTCACTTTGTAGGGTGTGATGTACAGCTGATCGCCATGCAGGGTAAGGGTGATATCGCCGCAGTCGTCGGTGCGCAATACCTGCGCGCCGCTGCGGGTCAGGCGTTCCAGCGTCGCTTCCCCGGGCAGATAGCGGCTGCCGGAGGAGCAGCTCACCAGCGCCACGCGCGCGCCCACCTGATCGAGAAACGCTTCGCCCGAACTGTCGGCGCTGCCGTGATGCGCCACCTTGAGCACGTCCGCGGGCGCGGCGGCATAGCGCTCATAGGCGCCGGAAAGGTCGCTCGCACTGAGAATCGTGTAGGGCCCAAAGCGGATGGAGAGGACCAGCGGCAGCTCGTTGGCGTCCTGACCGGAACGGATGTGTTCCCGCACGGGCCACAGCACGGATACGCTGGTGGTATTGTAGCGCATCTCGTCGCCGCGCGCAAGCTCCATGACCGGGATGCCGGCCGCCTCCAGCCGCTCCAGCAGCTTCAGCGCGTCCGGGTCCGCCTGCTGGCGGGCGGCGTTGAGGGGCAGGTAGACCTGCCCGATGCGCACCCCGGCATCCAGCAGGTCCGCGACGCCGCCGATGTGGTCCAGATGCAGGTGCGTGATGAACAGCGCATCAATGTCGCGTCCCTCCGCAAGCAGATAATCCAGCGCGGACTCCCCGTCGCTGCCCGCGTCGATGAGGAGAGTCTGGTTCCCGTCCAGCAGCAGAGCGGAATCCGCCTGTCCTACGGCAAGCTGGATGTAGCGCAGCTCCGCCGGGCGGGAGGCATAGACGCCGCCCGCGGCCAGGGCCAGCACGAGCGCCGAGGCCAGCGCGCGGCGGCGCAGGGAACCGGGCGCGCGGCCCGACAGCATCACCGCGACCAGCGCCAGCGCGGGGCCCGCCAGCACGGGCGGCGATGCCACGCGCAACGCTGCGCCCGGCAGCTCGGACAGCAGCGCCACCAGCCACAGCAGCAGCCGCGCCAGCAGGGAAGCGGTCCAGCCCAGCGCCTGCCCCGCGAGGGGAACGGAGGAAAACAGCAGCGTTATGGCGCACAGGGGCGTGAGCATCGTGCCTGCCAGCGGCACAATGAGCAGGTTAATCAGCACGCCGTAGAGCGGGAGCTGGTGAAAGTACGCCGCTGTGGGCAGCAGCACGCCCGCCTGCGCGGCGAGCGAAACCGCCGTCAGCGACAGCGCACCCCGTCCCAACCGGCCCAGCGCGTACCGAAGGGGATGGCTTTTTTCCGGATAGGGAAACAGGCGGGCAAACAGGCGCGTCAGCGGCGGCAGGAGCAGCGTGATGCCCAACATGGCCGAAAAGCTGAGCACAAACCCCGCCGACCATGCCTGCAGCGGGTCCAGCGCCAGCACAACCAGCATGGCGGCGGCCAGCGTGGTCAGGCGGTCGGGCCTGCGCGAGGCCAGCTGCGCCAGCAGCGTGAGCATCAGCATGACCGCGGCCCGCACCGAGGCGGCGGAAAATCCCGTGAGCGCGCAGTATCCCGCCAGAAACACCGCCAGCGCCGGCAGCCGCAGCACGCGGCGCACGCGCAGTCGGCGCATCACGCCCAGCAAAAGGCCGCCCAACAGCCCCACATGCAGGCCCGACACGCTCATCACGTGCGCCACGCCCAGCGTTTCGAACGCCTCGCGCTCCTGCTGGCTCAGCCCGTCGCGCTCGCCCAGCAGCAGCGCCACGGCCACGCGCGCTTCCTCGCCCATGACACGCTCCAGCGCGCGGGTGAAGGACTGGCGCACGCGGTAGGCCGCGTCCCTGACGGGCGCGTCCGCCTCGCCGTTGAGCACCGCGATCCCCTGATAGGCGGCGATGCCGAAAGACTGGCCGCTCTGGCGCATCCACAGGGCGAAATCCATGTGCGGCTCGCCGGATTTTCCATCCGGCAGATACACGCGCCCCTCGAAGCGGACCTGCGCGCCGTCGAACAGCACGGGCGGGACGTCATCATAATGCAGCGTGCAATAGGCCATGCCCGAAGCGGGCGCGCCATCCAGCGCTACATCGCCCAGCACGAAGGCCACGCGCTGGTCCGGGCGCTCGCTTGCACCGCCGTAGACATATCCGGTGATCTCATAGGTGCCGGGATCAGGCTGGGGCGTGAAATAGGCGGACTGAAAGCGAAGCGCACCCAGCGCGAAAAAGCAGAACGCGAGCGCAATCCCCGCGCCCGCGCCCAGCCTGCGCAGGAGCCATCCCATCAGAAGGGACAGCCCTGCAAGGCCCCAAAGCCAGAGCCCGCCCGTCAGCCGCAGGGCCGACAGACAGCCTGCCAGAAACGAAAGAGAGACTACAAGCAGTATGCCATTGCGCTCCGAAACCGCCGCGAGCTGCAGGCGGTTCCGGGCGCGGCACATGACGGTTACCTCGGTTCAGGGGAGAGCGTTTCCAGCAGGCATACCGCGTGCGCGCTGATGCCCAGCTCCTCGCCCTCAAACCCGAGATGTTCGGTGGTGGTGGCCTTGACGCTCACGCGGCCATCCTCCACGCCCATGGCCTGAGCCAGACGGGCCCGCATGGCGTCGATATACGGGCGCAGTTTGGGCCGCTGTGCCACGATGGTCACATCCGCGTTGCCCAGCGCATAGCCTTCCCGGCGGAGCAGCGCGCAGACCTCCTTCAGCAGCCCGATGGAGTCCGCGCCGCGGTAGCGCTCGTCCGTATCGGGAAAGAGCTTGCCGATATCGCCCAGCGCAGCCGCGCCCAGCAGCGCGTCCATCAGGGCATGGGTGGCCACGTCGGCGTCGCTGTGGCCCAGCAGGCCCAGCGTGTGTGGCACCTCCACCCCGCAGAGGATGAGCTTTCGGCCCTCCACCAGGCGATGCACGTCCATGCCGTGTCCGATGCGCATCATCCAATCAGCTCCTTTTCCGCCCGCGCGGCCAGAATCAGCCCGGCGAGCATGAGGTCGGTGGGAGTGGTGAGCTTGAGGTTTTCGCGGCTGCCCTCGCACAGGTAGACCGGCATGCCCGCATGCTCCAGCAAAGCGGCGTCGTCCGTCCCCAAAAACCCGTCCCGGCGGGCGATCTCGTGGGCTTTACGGATCAGCTCCACCCGGAAGGCCTGCGGGGTCTGCATGGCGCGAAGGGCAGATCGGTCGGGGGTATCCAGCACCAGCCCGTCGGGCGCGGCGCGTTTGATGGTGTCGGTCACAGGCGCCGACGCGATGCCCGAACCGCGCTTCTCCACCGATTCGATGGCGCGGCGAATGACGTCCTCGGTGACCAGAGCGCGCGCGCCGTCATGGATGAGCACGCATTCGGCGTCGGCCGGCAGGGCGTCCAGCCCGCAGCGCACCGAGTCCTGCCGCTCCGCGCCGCCGGGCACCACCCGCATCACAAAGCGGTCCAGCCCGCAGCGGGCGATCACCGCGCGCATCTCCTCCACCTCGGCGGCGGCAGCCACCACCACCGCGCCCGCGCAGAGCGCGGAAAACGGCGCGATGGCCCGCACGATGGCGGGAATGCCCCGAAGCGGCAGAAACACCTTGTTGCGGTCCGCCTCCATGCGGCGGCCGCTGCCTCCGCCCAAGATGATGGCGTAGCTTTTCACCTTATGCCTCCCCGCGCTCCATGCGCGTCTGCTCATCCTCCTCAAGCACCTCGTACATGTCCTGCGCTCCTTCCTTGCGCACGGTTTCCTTCACGCTCTGGATGCGGTAGCGCCCCACCCGGCTGCCGAAGCGGATCTCCAGCACGTCGCCCTCGCGCACCTCCGCGCCGGGCTTGGCCACCTTGCCGTTGAGCGATACGCGGCCGCCCGAGCAGGCCTCGTTGGCCACGGTGCGGCGCTTGATGATGCGCGAAACCTTCAAAAACTTGTCCAACCTCATGAGGGGTTTGCTCCTTTCAGGCGGTCACGGCCGCTTCGATCAGGCGCAGGGTGTTCTCCACGCCCTTGCGGTGGCTGCGCTCATACCCGTGCGAGGCGTATACGCCCGCGCCGATGAGCGCAAAGCGCACGTCACGCCCCGCGCGCAGCGCCGCCGCCGCATCGCTGCCGTAGGCGGGGTATACGTCCACGGCGTAGTCGATGCCGTTTGACTTGGCCAGCGCGATCAGCTCGCCGGTCATTTCGTAATCATAGGGGCCGGAGGAATCCTTGGCACAGATGGATACCTGCTGTTCGCGGCAGGAAAGCCCCTCGCCCACGCAGCCCATATCGACCACCAGAAGGTCCTCGGTATCCTCCGGGAGGCCGCAGGACGCGCCGTGGCCGACCTCCTCATAGACGGAGAAAAACAGCGTGACCTTGCGCGAAAGCCGGACGGTACCTTCCGCCACGCCCCTGGCCAGCGTCAGCAGCATGCCGGCGCTGAGCTTGTCGTCCAGAAAGCGGCTGCGGATGAAGCCGCTTTCGGTCACGCGGGCGCGGGGGTCCAGGCAGACGATATCGCCCACGGCGATGCCCAGCCGCTCCACGTCCTCGCGGGAGGAAACCTCCTCGTCCAGCAGGATCTCCAGCGTCGTGTCGTCGCGCTTTTCGCTGTCCAGCTCGCGGTTGACGTGCTTGGAGGCGTTGCGCAGCTCCACCACGCCGGTGTAGCGCTGGCCGCCGCGGGTGATGACGGTCACATTTTCGGTCTCTACCGCCTGCAGGGACGGCCCGCCCAGGCAGGTGAAGGCCAGCCGCCCGTCCGGCTTGACGGCACGCACCATCAGCCCCAGCGTGTCCACATGCGCAGCCAGCGCGAGAGGACGTCCCTCGCCGCCCAGGGGGCACACCACGCCGCCTTTGCGGAGCTGCCGGGGAGAAAAGCCAAGGCCCTCCAGCGTTTCTACGAGGGCGCCGCATACCTGACGAGGATAGCCCGTGGGGCTGGGGATGGAGAGGAGGCGCAGGGTCTGGTCAAGGGAATAGCAGGCGTCAAGCGGCATGGGACATTTCCTCCAAAACATGGTTTTTTCTTATGATACCGCGTTTGGCCGCGGTGGGCAAGGGACGAAAAAAGCGCCGTCAGACAGCCGCTGCAGACTGCCGGACGACGCGCGGACCGCCATCGGTGACGGCGATTTTTCCAAAAAGAATTACTTGTTGACGCTGTCCTTCAGAGCCTTGCCGGCCTTGAAGACGGGGGCCTTGGAGGCCTCGATGCTGATCTGCTCGCCGGTGCGGGGATTGCGGGCCACGCGCGCGGGGCGGCTGCGGACTTCGAAGCCGCCGAAGCCAACGATCTGGACCTTCTCGCCAGCGGCCAGGGTCTCGGTGATGACGTCGGTCACGGCAGCAATCGCCTTCTCAGCGTCCTTCTTGGTAAAACCGGTCTTCTTAACGATGGCGGCAGTCAATTCAGCTTTGTTCACAATGAATTACCTCCTTTGATTTTCCCATGCATAGCACGGAAGACGGGGTTTCGTTCATGGAAAGCGCGATCTCACGGGGTTTTTGGCTCAAACCCTTTGCCCGCCTCGCTTTCCTGTGTTCCAGTATACATCCATTTCCGATAAAGTCAAGTCCTCTAAGCATTTTCCCGACTTTTTTATGGCGTTTTCCATGGCACGGAAGCGGGAAATAAACTTATTTGTGGAAGCAAAAAGGGCAATATCGGGGTTCTTGCCAGCCAGGCGGCAAACGTTCACCACGGAAAACAGCAGATCGCCCAGCTCCATTTCCGGGTCCGCACCGTCGTGCAGGTTCTGGGCCACTTCGTCCGCCTCTTCATAGACCTTGCTGAGCGCCTCCGCCGCACCCGCAAAGTCAAAGCCCACCTTGTGTGCCTTGTTTTGCACCTTGCTGGCGCGAAGCAGGGGAGACAGACCGGTGGATACGTCCTCCATGGCCTGCGCGTGCGTGGTGATGCCGCGCTGGCGGCGCTTGAGGGCCTCCCAGTTATCCAGCACCTGCCCGGCGGTGTCGGCCTTTTCCGTGCCGAAGATGTGGGTGTGCCGCTCGATCATCTTGTGGCAGATGGCGGTGGTGACGTCGTGAAGGTCGAAATCGCCGTGCTGGCGCGCCACCTCGGCATGGAATACGACCTGCAAAAGCACGTCGCCCAGTTCATCGTACATATGGTCGATGTCGCCGTCGCGCACGGCCTGAATGTATTCGTAGCTCTCCTCCAGCAGGCTCGGCAGCAGGCTCTCATGGGTCTGCTCACGGTCCCAGGGACAGCCGTCGGGCGCGCGCAGGCGCTCCATCACGTGCACCAGATCGTCCATGTCGTAGCGGGTGCGCCGCTCCATGGGCACGGCGGGCACATAGGCGGCGGTGAGGTGGTCATAGGCGCTCTGGCGGTCCAGCTCGTAGAGCGGCACGGAATGCAAGGCCAGTTCGCCCGTGGTTTCGTCGCCGGTGAAGAAGGATACGGGCAGGTCCTCGGGCAAAAGGTCCATCAGCCGAAGCTTTACGCTGCCCGCGCATTCGCGGCTGTGCAGCTCTGTTACCAGCAGGGGTTCCTCCGGGAAAACGCGGGTTTGCAAAAAGGACTCCGCCGCGTACAGCCTGACGCCTGCCGGCGCATCCGCCACCATGGCCAGGCAGCGGTCCGCATGGCTCACGCCGGGCAGGACCCGCACATCCGCCTCCCTGGGCTTGAGCCGCTGAATCTGGGCCACGGTCTCGTCGAAGGCCGCGTCGCTGACCGCATAGCACACGGGGCTTTCATTCAAAAGGCTGAGCACCTTGACGGCCGCCGCGCGGTTGAAGGTATCGAAGTCCTCGCATTCGTCGTAGAGCGCGTCCAGCGTCTCAAAGGCGATGCCCTCATTCTTGAGAAAATCCGCCATGGGGTGGCGCGCCGTGCGCAGCACCACGCGCGGCGCCTCATGAAGCGCGCGCTCCACGCCGCGGGTCAGAAAAGCCTCTCCGCCGGTTCCGAGGGTCACGATGGTCAGGCGGTTCATGGGTCAATCCTCCTTCTTTGGTGCCCTGCCGCGTCCGAAGCGCCTGAGCAGGGGAGCCAGGTCATCACGGGTCAGCGCGCCGGTGAGGAGCGCAAAGGCGGCATAGGTGCAGACGCCCAGCGCGACCAGCACCAGCGTCCACAGCCGTCCCGAGGGCAGCAGGCGGATGGCCAGCGCCAGCACCGCGCCCATGAGCGCGGTCGCCAGTGCGGGCCTGAGCAGAATGCCTTTCAGGTCCGGCTTCATGCCGGTATACTTGCGCACATACCACAGGTTGGGCAGCATGCTGATGGTGTAGCAGGTGAGCGAGGCGATGGGCGCGCCGTAGATGTTGATGCCGGGCATGCCGATCAGCGTGTAGTTGAGCAGCACCTTGACGGCCACGCCCGCCATGAGCGTATACATGGGAATGCGCTGCTTGCGCAGGCCCTGCAAAATACCGCTGGTGGACTGCACCACGGTAAAGAGCACGATGGTGAGGCTCGAGAGGCTGAGCAGCTCGGCGGTCACGCGCAGGGCCTCCGGTGTATCAAAATGATAGATCAGGCTGAGAATCTGCGAGGACAAAAGGCTCATGCCGATGGAGCAGGGCAGCCCCACCACAAAGGACAGCCGCAGTCCCAGCGAGCTTTGGCGGCGCATGGTTTTGCCGTCGCCCCTGGCCATCGCGCTGGAGATGGAGGGGACCAGACTCATGGAAATGGCCACGGCCAGGGCGGTAGGCACATTGATCAAAGTGAGCACATAGCCCGAATAACGCCCATAGAGCCCCAGCGCGGAGGTGCGCTCGATGCCCGCGTCCACCAGACGGTTGAGCAGGAGGCCGCTGTCGATAAAGGAGGCGATGGGCACGATGCACGCGCCCAGCGTGATGGGAATGCTCAAAGACAGCAGGCGCTTGAGCAGGGGGCGCACGGCCAGGGGCGTCTCATCCGGGTTTTGGGGCAAGGCGTCAAAGGCGGCGCGCTTGCGCCGGTAGATCACCACCATGTACAAAAGCGCCACGCCCTCGGCAATGGAGGTGCCCAGCAGCACGCCCGCGGCCGCATAGGCCACGGAGATGCGCATGCCGAAATACGCCAGCGGCAGGGCGACAAACACCTTGCCCACCTGCTCGATCAGCTGGGAAATGGCGGTGGGCACCATGTTCTGCTGTCCCTGCATGAAGCCGCGCAGCGCGGACATGGCGCATACCAGCAAAAGGGCCGGCGCAATGGCCACAAAGCCCGGCTGGGTGGAGGGGTCGCCCGAGCGCAGAGCAAGCGTGGGGCTCATGACCAGCATGAGCAGCGTTGCGATCAAGCCGAGGGTGGAGAGAAGGCACAGCGCCACGCGGAAGATGCGCCGGGCGTTGCGGGGGTCGTCGCGCGCCAGCGTGAAGCTGACCATGCGGCTGATGGCTACCGGCAGGCCGGCCGAGGAGATGGTCAGCAGCATGTTATAGGTGGGAAAGACCAGCTGATAGGTGCCCATACCTTCGTCCCCGATGAGCCAGGCCAGGGGGATGCGGTACAGGGCGCCCACGATCTTGCAGATCAGGCCCACCACGCTCAAAATGGTCATGCCGCTGAGGATGGATTTCTGCGTACTGCTCAAAAAAGGCCTCCGAAAAAAGCATATTGGCGGCGGAATATGGCAAAACCGCGGCAAGCCTATTATAAGCGCATTGCCGCGGTTTCGCAAGGTAATGATGTGCGTTGAGGGCGGAGAGGCCCGCCGGCGTTGCGCGGGCGTTACTGCTCCATCTGGCGGCCCACGATGCCCGCGGCGGTCTCCGCCACCTTGAGCTCTGCGTCGCCCATCTTGGCGCCCTGCTCCTTGGACAGGAGCAGCACCGCTCCGATGGCCTCGCCGTCCGCAATGATGGGGGAGACCACCTGCGCCGTATAGCCGGTGATGTCCTCCTCGTTGGTCACGGCCACGATCTTGCCACCGCCTGCGCGGTTGATGGCCACGGTCTGCCGGTTGGCGATGGCCGTTTCCAGGTCGTGGCTGATGGGCTTGTCAGCCAGTTCCTTCTTGCTTACGCCGCTGGCTGCCACCACCTGATCGCGGTCCACGATGCAGGCGATGTGTCCCATGGCGCGAAAGATGGATTCCGTATAATCCTTGGCGAAGGCCGACATTTCCCCGATGGGGGAGTATTTCTTCAGGATGACCTCACCATCCCGGTCGGTGTAAATCTCCAGGGGG